>Ga0315280_10000155_pt1 | contig 129009 bp, 92 predicted proteins | sample YL17G06_40_MG_FD_203697 | JGI IMG/M metagenome (GOLD analysis project Ga0315280, IMG submission 203697) | Sediment microbial communities from Yellowstone Lake, YNP, Wyoming, USA - YL17G06_40 | ecosystem: Environmental > Aquatic > Freshwater > Lake > Sediment | place: USA: Wyoming | collected... | reverse complement strand
CTGCTCGGGGTCGCCGCGCCCACCTGACAGCGTGTACCCCAGCATGAGCACGCCCGCCTGCACTCCCGCGGGGCACCAGTCCTCCTTGGGCCTGACCCACCACATGCCTGGCGGCGGCAGGTCGGACTTGCGGTATCGGCACCACCGCTTCATCTCCAAGCCCAGTCCGGCACACACCCGATAGCACGGACACTCGATGACCTGGTCTGCGTCTTTCATGGGTTAGCCCCCAGGAGAACCGGTTCCGCATGTGCGAAGTACTTGTGCCGGAAGCGGAGTGACAGGTTCACCAGACTGATGAGTACCGGCACCTCTACGAGCGGGCCGATCACCGTGGCGAAGGCCGCGCCGGAGTGGATGCCAAAGACCGCGACGGCAACGGCGATGGCCAGCTCGAAGTCGTTGCTGGCTGCGGTGAAAGCCAGCGTCGCGGTCTGGGGATAGCTCGCGCCGATGCGCTTGGCCAGGAAAAACGTAGCTAACCACATTGCCGCAAAGTAGATCAGCAGCGGCAGCGCCACCCGCAGCACGTCCAGAGGCAATCGCACGATGTAGCCACCCTTGAGCGAGAACATCACCACGATGGTGAAGAGCAGCGCCACCAGCGTGATTGGGCTGATACGAGAGATGAACTCGCGCTCATACCAAGCCCGGCCACGCGCCCGGACGAGGACGAGGCGGGTAAGCAGTCCGGCGAGGGAGGGAATGCCGAGGTAGACGAAGACGCTCCGGGCGATCTCGGCCACAGACACCTTCACGACGGTCCCGCTGAGGCCGAAGAGGGGAGGCAGTACGGTGATGAAGAGGTAGGCGTAGACGGAGTAGGTCAGCACCTGGAAAAGGGCGTTGAAGGCCACCAGTCCGGCAACATAGTCGGTATCGCCCTTGGCCAGGTCATTCCAGACCAGCACCATGGCAATGCAGCGGGCGAGGCCAACAAGGATCACCCCCACCATGTAGTCGGGCATCCCTCGCAGCAGCAAGATCGCCAGCACGAACATCAGGATCGGCCCGATCACCCAGTTCATCACCAGCGCCAGCACCAGGAGGCGTCGGTTGGCGAAGACCCGGCCGAGTTCCTCGTATCGAACTTTCGCCAGGGGCGGATACATCATCAGGATCAGCCCGACCGCGATGGGGATGGAGGTGGTGCCAACCTGGAAGCGGGTGATCAGGTTCACCGCGCTCGGCACCGCATAGCCGAGGAGCACGCCAAATGCCATGCCGAGGAAGATCCACAGCGTCAGGTAGCGATCCAGGAAGGAGAGGCGGGAGGTGGCTCTAGCCATGCGCCTTCGCTGCTACCGCAGGCGTCGCCAGGAGCCGATCCAGCGCCTTTCCAGGATTCGGGCAGCAGAGCTCCTCCACCGGGGTCTTGCGTATACGCCTGACCCGCTCCGCGTCGGCCTTCAACGTGGCATCCTTGTGGAGCCATCCCCGGATGAGGGCCAACAGCGGCTGCGCGTACTCATTGACCGCGGCTTCACCCAGGCGGAAGTGGACCCATCGCCCGGCCTTGCGTTCCTCGACCAGGCCGGCGCCGTGGAGCAGGGACAGGTGCTTGGAGACCGTGGACTGAGACAGGTTCAGTGCAGCTACGATCTGGCAGACGCACAACTCGCCCCCTTCGAGCATCTTGAGGATACGTGCTCGGTTCGGGTCGGCGGCTGCCTTCAGCACGGCTTCGTAGTCTCTGAGCATAGATTGTGACCTCTCCATATCGCCAACTAACGAATTATCGCACACAGCAGAAGGTCTGTCAACCCATCCGTGGTCAGCGAGAGAGGACTCGTCTCGGGATGCACAGGCCACAATGAGACGGGAGCGGAGCGCGCGGGGTGGGCCGATAGTGCCGGGTCTGTCGCTATGTGCGGAGGGCTGGCCGCGCGATGATGGTGGCACGCCCACGCGGGGCCTCCAGCAGGTCAGTTCGGCGGTTCGAATCCTGGGCAGGCTCCGTCTCTGAAGTGCGACTACTCGCCGTCGACGCCGAGATCAGGCAGTGCAGCCGGCGGCGGGCTCGATCCTTCCCGTCAAGGGGAAGGCACGCCCTCTCACCCCAGACCAGACACCGCCGTCTCCCAGCTTTGGGACAGCCGAGCAACCCTGATCAGCGTCGCCCAGAGAAGTAACGGGCGACATTCATCAGAAGCCCAGGGAATGCCTGAAGAAAGACCTTCGCGCAATGCTACTTCGAGGGCGCATTTGCGCTGGGGCAAATGCGCGGTATTGTGTGAACGTCTGTAGTGTAACAAGCAGGCGTAGAAGCGGTTCGAGACGGCCCCGCTCTGTTGTCCCCAGGCATGGCCGCTTCGTGTGCCGCCTGCGAGCTGGGCTGGGCCACCATCCCCATCCGACGCCCGTATGACCTGCTATCATGGACGCACGCGACGCGTGAGGGGTCCGTACTGAGTTCCTGGTCAGGACAGCGCAGTTCCAGCTCAGGCACTGCCATCAGGCAGGCCCTACCAGCGAACAAGCCCCGGGCACTAGCCGCCGGGGATCATCCCGGATGAAGCGGCCTGTCCTTGCGAAGATGCCTCCAGCCGACTATCGCGGCAGCAGTTCCTCCCAGGGTGATCGCCGACCCAATGACAACCGCCACCGGAGCCCCCAAGTACTGGGCCAGAGTTCCGGCCTGGAGGCTGCCCAGGGGGGCGGACCCCGAGAAGACCAGCGCCCACACCCCCATGACACGCCCGCGCATCTGGTCCGGCACCGAGATCTGGATCAGGGTGTTGGCGACCGACATCACTGCTATGCCGCCCAGACCCGCCAGCGCCAGCATCACCATGGAGAGGTGAAGCGTGCGCGAGAAGGCGAACCCCGCGGTGGCGGCCGAAAGCAGAAGACCCCCGCCGAAGAGAACTCGCTCCCAGTGCTGGTACTGGCCCAGGGACGCTACCAGTAGGGCGCCCACCAGCGCGCCGATCCCGCCAGAGGTCATGAGATAGCCGAGGCCTGGCGCGCCGGCCCGAAGGATATCGCGGGCGAAGACCGGCATCAGCACGTTGTAGGACCAGCCGAACACCGAGAAGACGGCCAGGAGCGCGGCCAGGTCCAACACCGTCCGGTTGGTCCGCACGTAGCGCAGGCCTTCCAGCGCGTCGTGTGCCACTCCACCAGAGCGCTTCGCTTTCTCTCGTGGCTGGAACCGCATCAGGGCCAGCCCAAGGATCACCGCCAGAAACGAGAGCCCATTGATGAAGAAGCACCAGGGCACTCCCAGTCTCGCGACCAGCACGCCAGCGATAGCTGGCCCTACGATGCGGGCGCTGTTGAAGATGGACGAGTTCAGGGCGATGGCGTTCATCAGATCTTCTTTGCCGACCATTTCCACCACCAACGCTTGGCGGGCGGGCATATCGAATGCCATCGTCGTCCCGCTGAGCGCCGCCAGCACCGCAACGTGCCAGGCGCGGATCCACCCAGCCCCGGTGAGGCCGGCGAGCACGAAGGCGAGCAGCATCGCCGCTGACTGCGTGACGAGCAGGATCCGCCGCTTGCTCACTCGGTCGGCCACCGCCCCTCCCAGCAGTGCGAATGATGCCATGGGGAGGGAGCCCACACCGCCTATGAGGCCGAGCAGAAGGGCGCTGTTCGTCAACTGGTAGACGAGCCAGGCCAGTGCCATCTGCTGCATCCAGGTGCCGATCAGCGAGACTAACTGCCCCGCAAAGAACAGCCGGTAATTCCGGTGCCGGAAGGCGGCGAAGGTACGAAGGACCGGTCGCGGCCGGCGCTCGGAGGGAGGCATGCCGTTATCATCCCCATTCCCGCAGTTGCAGTCCACGGATTCTCCTGCATTACGGTGACATCCGCAATGCAAGAGAATCTCCTGCAGAGGCGTCACGCTCTACGCTGAGGAGTTTCTTGCATCATAGCTCGGATCACTATACCGCGCGGGCTGCGCAGCAACCGCGCAGCAGTAATGCAGGAAACTCCACAAGCGCATGTGTGGCCCACGGGGTCAAGGCTTAGGCAAAAGGAACCTATCTGGCCTTGTTACCCGCGGGTGGGGATGTGTCCTCCTGCGCATGTCAACCGATCGTGAGACAGCCGTCAGGCATCGGTGGCTCTTCTTGCCGGCCCCTGAGACCGTCCGGGGTGGCGACAGACGTGCCGATACCGGCACACTCTGGAACACGCCTTTCAGGTTTCGGTAGTCGCCGGCGGGCGCAGAGGGGGCGCCTGCCATCGCCACCAGAGGATGCCTGGCCCTTCGGTGCCTCGTGAGGGCAGTGCTGCCCGAGGGAGTCGTCAGGCCGGGCGAGGTCGCCCGCCTACCGCTTCGCGAAGCCAGATCCGCGCATTCCCCCGTGGGAAATGCGCCCGTTGCGCTTCGCTCGTGCGGGCTCCTGGGGCTGTGCGGCACCCGTACGCGCGCATTCCCCGCAGGGGAATGCGCGCCTCCCCCCAGAATATAGCGGGCATACGTCGCGCGCGTTCCCTCAACACGCGCGCATTTCGCCGCGGCGAAATGCGCGGGCCCAACAACGCTGTGCCTGCCACCTCGCGGGTCGGGGGAACGCGCGCGTCCCCCCAGAAGATAACAGGCGTACACCGGGCGCATTGCCCGGGGGGGAATGCGCTGATATCTGAGGAATCGCGCTGTTGGCCCAGCAGGCTCTGGCCCGGGGAGCTGAGACTGGTTCTGCCCAGTGGGCGGCCCAAGGAGGCATGCATGGGGAAGGTTGAGGATGCCGTTCGTTCTGAGATCATGCGCCTGGTGAGGCGGGAGCTGAGGAGCGTCGTTCTCCCTCTCGGCAGGGATGTGCGCCAGCTCAAGCGGGGTCTAGGGTTGGTGAGCAGGAGCGTTGTGCGGTTGGAGAGGGTGGTCGCGGCCCAAGTGAGGGAAGGCGAGGAGAGGAGAGCCCGCCTGGAGGTGCCTGAGGAAGAGGCGAAGAGAGCCCGGCTGTCGGCGGGCCTGATCCGGAAGCTTCGCACGCGACTGCGGCTCACACAGGGCCAGTTGGCTCTGCTGGTGGGCGTGAGCCCGGGGGCAGTGACGCAGTGGGAGATGGGTGTGATCTCGCCGCGGGGCCAGAACCGGGCGGCGCTGGTGGCATTGCGCGGACTGGGCCGGCGCGATGTCAGGCGGATGCTGGAGAAGAAGGGCCGGGCAGTGCCAGGCAAGGGGAGAGGGCGCCGAGCCAGGGGCAGGTGAGGCCGTCTGTCATTGTCAGGCATCCGTGAGATCGTTGGCGTGGTTGCTGGCCTGCCGTGGCAGTGTCACGGCCGTGCGACACCGGCTGCCGCGCGCATCGGCAAGATCCCGCGTGTCGTTTCGACGGGGCAGAATCCCGGCTGGTTTGGTGGCAGAATGGCTGCAGGGTTCGCCCGCCGACCCCCTCGCGAAGCAACTGCGCTTCGCTCGTGCGGGCTCGGGGGGTTGCTCCGCAGCCCCCGCTAAGGAGGCTGTGATGGGGAAGCTCGGGCGATGTGCCTTGCTGGCCGTAGGGTTCTTCATGCTAACGACCGCAGGCGTCTATGCCGCGCCCCCGCCATGGGCGCCGGCGCACGGGTATCGGCGTAAGTCCCACCGCGTTGTGTACGAGCCTGCCCCCTTCGCGTATCTGGGCACGACTTACGTTCCGCTGCGGAGCGTGACGTCGTTGATCGGGGCCGCGCTGCTCTGGAACAGTCTGGATGGCCGCGCTCTGATCACCTCCAACGGCCGCGAGATCGGGCTGCTCGTCGGCAGTCCCAACATGGTCTATGGCGGGGAAACAGTGGTATTGCCCGCGGCGCCGGTCATGGTGGGCGGTGTTGTCTACGTGCCAGCGCGCTTCTGTGAGCAGTACCTGGCCGTGCCGGTCGAGCGTACCAGGACGGTGATCAAGCTCAAGGGTCCGGCGGGATGGCGGGAGTACCGGGTGGTCTCCCGGCCGCCGGGCCGCGTTCGCGGCTGGGCGGGCAGGCCAGTGCGGATCGCGCCGAGCACCAAGCGGAGCGCGAAGCGCGGCCAGGCTTCTGAACTCAGGGCGCGGCCGGAGAAGATGAGCAAGCGACGCGTGCTGGCGCCGGCGCCATCCAGACTAGCCAGGGTGAAGCACGCGGGCAAGGGGGGGCCGAAGCAGAAGGGCGGGCCGGGCAAGCAGAAGCGCGCAAAGGGTGGCGAAGGGACGCGGAAGGGCGAAGTCGGTGGGGGCACGGGGCACGGATCGAAGGATAAGCAGGGAGGTAAGGGCCGGGGCGGCCATTAGGCCGTCGGGGTTGCTCGACCGCGCGTGAGACCTAAGGAGTTTCTTGCATTCCGGCTGCGGGGCTCGTGCTACGTAGCGAAGCTACTACGCAGAGTAGCATTGCTCCGCGGCCGCCGCGGTGCTGTCACCGTAATGCAAGAGAATCTGTAGTCGGTCGTGATCTACCGCGCTTCGCCGAAAGAAGTAACGGCGAAATACGGGCAGACCATGCTGCAGACGGGCGCAGGGCTCTGCAGCCGCTAGCCAGATGGCCATCGCGACGAGCAACGAAGCAGCCAATTCGCCGCCGCCACCACCGCGAGGGGAGACACCGGCCGGGTGAGATACATGTCCGCCGCCGCGGCCCATGCCCGACGAGTCTCCAACTCCCCAGAGGAGTCGCTAAGCATGATGATCGGGAGTGCCTTGGTGTCGGGGTATTCCCGCAATATGCGCAGCGTCGCCAGCCCGTCCAGCACCGGCATCTGCGCATCGAGCACGATCAGGTCGGGCAGCTCCTCGTCCGCCGCCTGGAAACACTCCGCCCAGGTGGCGGCAGGGACAACCGTGTAGCCGGCAGTCACCAGCGCCTCCCTGACTGGCTCCGCCCGCTCGGCATGGTCGTCTGCTAGCAGCACCCGCTTGCTCATCTCGGCCTCGCGCCTACCGGCACAACGCGCCTGCAGGCATTCCTACTGGTCGGCAGATCGTGGGACGTCTCAGAGACACCGCACGCTCAGCGGGGTCGCCCGCCTACCGCCTCGCGGAGCCAGGCCCGCGCATTTCCCTGTGGGAAATGCGCCCGTTGCGCTTCGCTCGTGCGGGCTCCCGGCCCGTGACGCCCCCGCGGAGTCCCACCTGCTATTAGACCGCGTCAGGAGACGATAGTTCCGGGGACCTGAGCCGCCTGCGGCGACATGCCTTGCGGAGGGCGGCAACGGCCTGCCGCAACCGCCACCTGGCATCCTCGGGCAGGGCTCGTGCCGGCGGGCGAGCCGAGATTGTGGAATCCCGCGCCTATGCGTGCCCGGCGTGTCGAGCCCCCGGGCGGGGTGGCCATGAAGGCACTTGGGCGGAGGGATGGGCCTGTGGACACCACGGGATCGCAAGGAGGGAGACTCCATACCAGAGCTGAGCGCCCTCGGCGGGCCGCAGCGCCTCCGCCCGGACGGTCGTGCCCTCCGGCCCGAGCTACGCTCAACGCCGGCCGCAGAAGAGAACGTCCTCTGTCTCACGGGAACAGCGCGGACGAAGCATGTGCCTCTCACCTCGCGACGGTATCGCAACACTACTTCGAGCGCTCTACAAAACGCAAGCTTCCATTTCCGCAAGCCAGCGATTCATGTGCCCAGGCCGCAGATCGTCCTGCAGCAAGCGGCAGTTGAACGCGGTCGTCCACTGGCTCTGCAGCACCGCCGACCGCACTTCCTCACGGAGTTCGGCAGTAGTGCGGCAGTCATGCTCCTCCCGGACTACGCGACCAAACGTCAGTGCGGGTGAGGACGAAAGCTCCTCTAGCGTGCCCCATTCAGACCTGTCGCCGAGCGCAGTCAGATATGGGCTCTTCCCGAGAAAGAGCTTGAGGCGAGATGTATCAGCGGCCAGCCCCAGCTCTAACCCAAAGCGCACAGGCCCCATGTACCCGCATTCGGAGTAGAGGTGAGTGGCGTGACGAGCCACGCCGATGAGATGAATGGCGATGGCAGACCAGTCGAACCGGATGCCCGCGAGTTTGCGCGCGCCGTACATATTGAGGTCATTAGCTTGGGTCGTAGCAACAAGTTCCGTAGGCGTCAGAGCTTTCAAGCAGAGCGAGCCCCGGTTATCGACATAGTAGGCTGTGAAATGCTTGTGTCGATCACTGACAGGCCGCGATGGTTCTCCCTCCATCTGCCACAACCACCCGTTCTGACTCGATCGGGGCGCGATGTGGAGGAGATCGAAATCCCAGCAGAAGAACAATTGAGGGCCATTCTTTCCCTTGATCCTTGGTACAGACGAGGCCATCTCCTTTCCTGAAGCTTCCCACAGAGACGCCCCTGGAGAAGGGAAGGAAGGCACGCACCACACTTTGTGCCAGGCCACGCCGCCCTGGATCCAGTCTATCTGACTTACCAGTTCCTCTCTAAACTCCACGTGCCGTCGGCGACGGTCCAACAACCATTCGATTCGTTCCGTTGACAGGTGCTCATCTTTGTAGGGTTTGCTGTGCGACCCTACGCGATAGTAATGTCCCATCCCCGGAACGAAGTGAGGGGTGAGCTCGCTCTGCTGAACCCGTGCCACCACGATGAACCGGTCTGTCGTTTTCCTCGGGTGTTCGGTGGCTGGTATCCTGACCGGCTCAACACTGAGATTCAGTACCGGAGGGTGGATGTTAAAGTTCCGCTGCTCAATAGACTGTTTGAGCCTGTCCACGTGCGGTTCAGCGATCCCCTCCAGCTCATCCAGGGGTTGCGGTCTGCCGTCTGCCTCCTTAGCCTCAGCGACGCCAACAACGATGTCGCCGCCGTAGGTGTTGGCCATTGCGGCAATGGTCTTCTCGACGTTCTGCGGCAGGCTGGCCTTGTAGTCGAGAAGCTCATGTTCCGGGGCACGAGCCGCTATTAGTGACTTGATCTGGTCCCAGGTTGCCGGTCCCCTGAACAGTGGCATCTCTTGTCCTCCTCCCGCTGCCTTCCTCACTCCCGCAGTATACTCCTGTGCTCCCTCAGGGATGCTGTACGGGCAGGCAGTCAGCTCCTGACCGTCAACCGACCCCCGGCGGCCTGAGGCCTATCGCTGGGGGCTCGGGCTCGCCCGCAGGGGTGATCCTAGGCCCTTCCGAACTGGGGTCTGGCTGCGGCGCCTCCGAGCGTCCCAACAGCCCATCCAGCCTCCCCACTACCGCCTGCTTGGTCCGCGTATCCGAATGCAGGTACTTGGCCGTCGTCTCCGACTCCGAATGCCCCATCAGTTCCTGCACGGCACGGATGTCCACCCCGTTGCGGATGAGGTGGGTAGCGAAGGTATGTGGGAGCCTGTGGGGCGCGAGGCCCTGGCCCGCCAGGCCCGCCTTCTCGATGACGGTCTTTAGCATGCTGCTGGCGAGAAGAGTCCGTCCAAGCCCGCGATGCACGCTGACCGGGACGCTGAATGGAGTGTCAAACTGGTAGCGCTTTCGGCCTCGCCGGAGCAGCGCCCTGGCGGTGGTTCAGTGGCGGCCGGACCCGCCCAAGCCAAGGGCGGGTCCGGTGCCACTGACCGACGGCCTGCATCAGCTGTTGCTGTACCGGAAGTCCGTGTACTGGTGCTCGATGGGATTCCTCGAGGTGCCGAGGGCTACGAGATACCAGTCAGCGCCGAGCTTCCTGAACCGGAACGACACATAGACCGTGTGCTGTTCGCCGTCAGGGTCATCGAACACCTGGCGTCCGGTGTAGAAGACCTCCTGGCTGGAGATCCAGACCGGATCGTCGAAGTCCATCGCGAGCGTGCGGGTCGTGGAGAGCGTATCCAGCGTCATGGCGTAGAAGTCGTCGGCCGTGGTAGTGTAGCTGTACTCTCCATCGAAGTAGATTCGGATGTCCATCTGGTCCGTGAGGTGAGCGGCCAGCGGCCCAGTGTCGCTGTCCAGCCACGCTCTGCGGACATCCGAGATCGCGCGCTCTGCACCGGTGTAGTCGAGCCGGTAGCCGCTGTCGTAGTAACGGTAGGGCGTCGCCGGGACGTAGACGTAGTCTGCCGGCGCGTAGTAGACCCGCTGCGGGTAGACCCAGCCCGGGCACCAGCCGAAGTAGGCGTAGACAGACGGGTAGTACCCGTCATACACGAACCCTGCAAAGTACGGGTCCGAGTAGTAGAACGGGTAGAAGAAGTTGAGCACAATCACGGTGTGGTGGCGCGCGTTCCGGAAGAAGCCGCCGCGCCAAGCCGCGCCCGGGGCCACCACATACGGGAACCCCGGCGAGCCGAAGTTGTTGACGATCCTGGTGTAGTTGATGGTGATGTTGGTGATCGTGTTCCGGTTCAGCAGCACCGCATCTCTGGGCACGGGGTTGCCGACCACGTCAACGAGCGGGCGCGTGCTGTTCGCACGGCCCGTCTGAGTGTTCTGCTTGCGCACCCAGTCTTGCAGCCGCGCCGGCACCCGTTTCCCTTCCTCGGGAGCCACTACTCGCACCTTCGATTCGCTCCCGGGGCCACGGAAACTCGCCTGCGGCACTACCAGGCGGCGCGCCCCCGTTTCCGGTCTGGTCGGACTCACAACGGCGCTGCGGTCAGCAACCGCGCTCTCCCCGCTCTGCGGCCTCCGGACCAGTGTCGGCATCTGCTCTCGCGTGCCTCCGCGTTCTTGGGGCGATCGCACTGCCGAAGGCTGTCGCTCCGGCGGCGCGCCGGAGACCGGAGGCCTGACCGGGCTCGTTTGGAGGGGACGATCCAGCGCCGTGCTCACTCGCGCGGGCGCACGGTAGAGCCCATAGGGGGTGGGGGTGGCCGGCGCGGGCTGGTTGCGCGGTTGGGCCTGCGGGAGGGCGGGGAGGTCGGAGCGACTGCCCTGCCGCTGCTCCGGCTGGCGGAAGCTCTGGTCAGCAACTGAAGCCTTACGAGGTTGGGACGGAACTGGCGCAACAGCGTTCCCTCGGTTGGTACGAACCGTTGGGGCTGCCGCGACAGGCGCTGCCAGGAGGTTGCCGCCCGCCGGCCGCTGGGAAGCGCTGGCGCGGGCTGACGCTGGCGGCTGAGCCGGCGTCTGCCGGCTCTGGGCGGCGTGCTGTGCCTGCGTCTGTTGCCTGTCCTGACCCCGGTCAGCCTTTGGGTCTTCGCGGGCTGCCCATCCGGATGACGGCAGGAGCGCGATGCTGGCCAGGAGGACCGATGTGAGGAAACATCCGTGAACCGTGCGACTCGATCTGTTCCACATCTCTCGCACCATCCTCTTCTGTCCTCACCGGGACCAATGTGTACTCTCTCTGCTAGCGTCGCCAAGACCATACCCACGGGGTCTCGCGCCTCTGTGGAGCCAATATGGATTCTTGATGAAGGCCGCGGCCGAGCAGTGGAAGTGTGTGCGAGTGTCCACGAGGTGGTCCAGATGCTGGACCGCGGAGCCAAGTGTCCTTGTTACGCGGCGGTGGGACCGCCCAGATCGGCGTCTCTCGACTGCGGGCCACGTCTCTGCGTTGAAGAACAGACGCGGATGGTTCTTCCGGACGCGCGTGACCCACTCGGGATCAGTGGCGGCCGCGCCTACCGGCGCTCCAGCGAATCAGGGCATGTGGGGTTTGACGCGCCGCGCGACCCGCCTACAGGCCGCCGCCAGGAACCGGATGTCTTCCCGCGTGTGAGCCGCCGTCGTTGATCCCAGCCCGTGAACGGTGTAGACGTCCTCCAGCAACAGCGCGAGCTGAAGCACCACGTCGCTCAGGACCACGTCGCAGATGGCCGGGTCGTAGACCTCCTCCGGCGTGTTGAGCCGGTGTCCCCTCCCCCGGGGGAAGCGTAGCATGTGCAGCGAGTTGCCCGGCAGCACATCATCTTCGTCCCCGGCGAAGCGGACCGCGATCCCCTCCTCCGCGAACGCTTCCGTGACCGCGCGCCTCGTCTCCGTGGCGGTTCCCCTGAGGGCCGCGTAGACTCTCTCTTCATTCTCCACGAGGTAGGACATGAACGTGTTGGCCGCCGCCATCGAGGCCGGATGAGCTGAGTACGTACCTCCGGAGAACTTGACCGCGTGCCCGTGCCCCCGCCCGACCAAGTCCAGGATCTCGGCGCGGCCGGCAACCGCCGCCACCGGCATCCCTCCACCAATCGCCTTGCCGAGAACCAGCAGGTCAGGCCGGACGTCATAGAGTGCCCCTACGTCACCGGCACGGTAGCGGAACCCCGACACCACCTCGTCGAGGATCAGCACCACGCCGTACTCGCGGGTCAGGTCTCGCGCTTCGCGCAGGTACTCCCGCGTCGCGGGCAGCATCCCGCCCGCCCCGATCACTGGCTCTAGGAGGAAGCAGGCCAGCTCCCCGCCATGGGCGCGGAAGGTCTCCCGCAGCAGCGCAGTGTCGTTGAACCCGGTCAGTACGACCTGCTGGCTGATGGCGTCGGGAACCCCGGCGCTGTCCACCCGATCGAAGCGCACGGCTGCGGCGTTGCTCGCAGCCGCCGCGGGGTCGTGGTAGCTCACCCCTTTCAGCCCCCAGGGCTGAGCCCCATGCCATCCCCCCCTCACCTTCAGCACGGACTCCCGCCCCGTGAATGCCCGCGCCAGCATCACCGCGTACATCGTCGCCAGCGAACCGCTGGTGGTGAACCGTACTCGCTCCGAGCCCGTCCTCTCGCAGATGATGCGTGCCGCCCCAATCTCCTGGCGATCGGTGAACCCGGTCTGCAGTCCGAGCCCTCGGCCGAAGGCCTGGGCAAGCACGTCCGTCACGATCTCAGGGTTGTGTCCGAGGATATTGGCGAAGTGCCCCTGCCAGAAATCGAGAATCCGATGCCCGTCTTCATCGGTCACCCACGCGCCACGCGCCGATACAATGCGCGGCGGGAACGGCCGGAGCAGCCGCAGGCTATGGCTGCCCCCGTCCACGAGATACTGAATGGCGCTTTCTTGGGCAGCCGCCGACGCTGGCGCCCACGCCGCGTACTCCGCGGAGAGCTCGGCCATCAGCTCTCCGTAAGCATGCTGGTAGGGAGGCCCCACAGTGGCAGCCCTCATCCCCCGACTCGCAGCCGCTCGTAGCCCTCGCTCAGCCCGCGATAGAGCGAAGGGTGCCGTTCCCGTCGCCAGATGTTCCGGAAGTCGCCTTCGCCCCCGATGGACATGTAGGGCTGGTAGTGCCGCTCGTCCAGATCCACGTCGGCGAATACCACGCCTGGCTTTCCCGCGGTGTCCGCCAGCACGCGGCCGGTGGTGTCTATGATCAGGCTGCTCGGCACATCTCGCATGGAGGTCACGTAGAAGACGGTGTTGTCAATGGCGCGGGCTCGAGCGACGGCCTCATGGGCCGTGTTCCCATACCGCCCATCCCCCATCACCGGGGTGAAGACGATCTCCGCACCATGCAGGGCCAGGAGCCGTGTGACCTCAGGATACATGTGGTCGTAGCACACCTGCAGGCCGACGCGACCGATGTCGGTATCGAACACCGGGAAGGCATCGCCGGCCTCAGTGCCGGATACCAACTCCCCGAGCGGCAGATGGGTCTTCCGGTAGCGCCCGACGATGCTCCCGTCACGGCCGATGATCACTGCCGTGTTGTAGCGGAGCGTTCCTACCCATTCAGGCAGACTCACAACGATCAGCATCTGGTAGCGCCGGGCCAGCGTGGCGAGGACATCGGTGGCCGGCCCGGGGATGCCGGGTCGAGCATCCGGGTCGGGCGGCACGATCGCCGCCAGTTCCCCCAGACAGACCGCATCTGCCTTCCCTTCGCCGGCCTGCTCCACCACCCGGCGCCAGTCCTCCGGCGTGCACTGGTGGTAGGGCAGGTAGACGGTCGCCAACCGCGCCCGACGCGGCGGCACCTCGGGCACCTCCCGGAGTGATACATCATCCCACCAGACACGACCCTCCGGGCCCAACACGCACCCCAGGGAGATCTCGGCCCAGGCCGCCTGTTCCGGGGCGCGCACCCGCGTGGACAGGCGCCACCAGTCGCCGTCCCTCTCGATGGAGTCCAGGTAGGCCCCCCGGGGCATCCTCGTGTCAGGGCTCCATCGCCAGAAGACCATCGCCCACACGGACTCATAGATGCTCGCAACCTTCTCGGTGCGCAGGTGCGCGGTAGCGAGGTAGTGCTTCCCCGGTGTGATAGCAGCGCAGGTGGCGATGGCGCTCCCCGCCACGCCGCGCCGCCCGTCTCCCGACAGCAGGAGCGACTGGCCCCCGGAGCGCACGCGGTCGGTGGCGGAAGCGATGGTCGGCGCGACTTCGGGGCGGGCCGATTCAGGCCTCCATCCCCGGGGCAGCACGCCTTCGACCTCCTCGAAGCCAGGGTTCGGCACCAGGTTGCCGGATAGCGTCGGCCACTGCACGTGTCTGACCTCCTGTGTGGGCTGGGCTGGGCCGGCCGCAGTGTACCAGAACCAGTCCGGGGCATCTACGGATTCTCTTGCATTACGGCTGTTACCGTAGTGCAAGAGAATCTGTAAGCGCGCCTTCGCCCGCGATCTGCGGGCCCACCTACGTCCACGGGAAGAACGGCGCGCGGACGTGCCAGAACACCGCAATCAGCGTCCACATCACCGCCGATGTGAACTCCCCGAAGATCAGCCCCAGGAATAGCGGCCGCAGCCGCCCATAGAGCCGCATGCCTCCATAGCGCACCACGAGCGACTTGATAACCCACGCGATCAGCATCGGGAACCAGAAGGAAAGCACGGTCCAAGAGGTTGAGAGCACATAACCCAGTGGGTGGAACGGCCAACCCACATACCGCACCCGCAGGAACGCCAGCAGCGCCGTCACTGCCCCGCCCGCGATGAAGCAGAACAGCGCGCCGGACAGGTGCGGGTTCTCGCCCTGCAGCCAGGCCGCGTTCTCCTGGAAGAACTGGATGTTGTTGCCGCGGTACATGTAGTCATACAGTGTCAGCGCGCCCCGATGGTAGGCCAGCGAGAGCTGGATAAACGCCGCCACTGGAATCGTCACCAGCACCGCGATGGCGAATACTCTCCCCAGCGTGCGGCGCTTCACCCCGATATCGTCGCCGATCTTCTGTCCGTCGAGGAAGCCCGTCAGCAGCACCCCCCGCAGATCGCGGGTGAAGATCGCGTCGAAGAAGGCCGAACTCGTCAGGTTCCGCGGCCCCAGTCCGATCTGCGGGGCTGCCAGCGCCGCGATGTCCATTGGCGTGAAACACCCCTCCGCCATCGGCAGCCCGCCCTCCGCGCACCCCCTCGCCATCACCACCGCTTCGACGAAAACATAGACCAGGATCACCAGCACCGCGTAGCCGATGGTCATCCCCGATTGCAGCAGCCAGATCACCGCAATCGCCAGCGCCGCCACCAGCCCCCAGAACGCGGCGCGATAGGAGATCATCTCCTGCTTCCCGTCTGGGCCGCTCGACCCCACCGCGCGCCGCAGGATGCTCTTCAGGTGCGGCCACGCCACCGCTCCCAGGTAGATCACCAGCACGAAGTAGGCGCCCGTCGTCTGGTACGCCATGTACCCGTTCGCGCCCGCGTGCTGGGCGTTGATCGGTGGCAGCGCCAGCGCCGACGCCACCACATCCTGCGCCTTCGCCAGCAACAGGAACACCCAGAAGCTCAGCAGCAGCTCCAACGGCAGCAGGTAGAAGAACCCTACTGCCCCCGGCGAGATGTAGGCCGTGAACCACGAGATGTCGGACCAGGGGCGATCCTTCAGATAGTCGTTGATGTAGATCGCCAGGTTGATCTGCGGCAGCGATGGGTCCCAGTTGTGCAGCCCGTTGATGCCGTACACGATCGTGGGGATAGCGAACCCGATCCACGTCAGCGGGTTGCTGAGGAACGACCGCCCCGGTTGCTCCCGGATCATCTCCACCGGAAGCTGCACCAGCGGATAGGAGAGACGCTCGTTCTCGCTCCACTGCCGGCGGACGATGGCCGCCAGGCAGAAGAAGGCCCCGAAAATCGCCGTCGCCAGGATCATCCAGGCCCCCAGCGGCTTCACCCACACTAGCCACGGGAGCTTCTCGCCTTCCTTCAACCCCTCGTAGAACGCATTCACCACCCACTGGTGCGCGCCGCTGCCTGGGTCCCACGGCACCATCCAGGGCTGGACGCTCGGGAAGAACAGCTGGTCCCACCGGCTGCCCGGGTCGGCGTAGTAGTTCAGTCCCACCAGCGTCGGGATCAGTCGCTGCATCAGCCCGTGCGACGACAGCATCGCCGCCACCAGCCACATGCAGTACACCACCGCGATCTCGCCCGGCCGCAGCGCCAACCGCGGCGACACGCGCTTCGCCCCCTTGTTCAACAGCACCAGGGCGAACAACGCGAACACCACCACCGGGGGAAGCTGAAGCAGGCCGATCATGATCTGGCCCGTAACCAGCTCCGCCCACGACACCACCAGCGATACCAGGGCGATACCTACCAGGCCGACGACCAGCGCGCGGGGAGTGAGTTTCACCGATACGGCTCTACCTTCGGGAGCTTGCCCATCAACCTGAGAGTGGACCGCATGCCCCGAATGCCACCGGGACATGGCGCTCTTTCAACGCGGCACCAAGGCCCTCCTCCCCGGCGCTGGGCAGGTACCCGCCGGGGTGTTATCACCGTGAGGCAGGAGAATCTGTAGTTACACGCGGGTGGCGCCCGGACGGTAAGCGCAGCTAAGGAGCCTCTTGCATTATGGTGATATGAGCTATAATACAGGGGACGCCTCGGCGCAGAGCGTGACGCCTCTACAGGAGAATCTGTAGGGGCGCGATGGAGGCGATGCTGCGGCCGTGTCTGTCGCTGTTGTTGGGGGTGAATCTGTCGTTCCCGGCAACCTGAGGAGGAATGATGTCTGCTCCACGCCGACCACGACCGACTGAGGTCGATGACCTACACGAACTGAGCCGAGCTTGCTTCGGATTCGGTGGCCGCGACCACGGAACGGAACGGCCGCCCGGCCGGCGGGCGCGGCCCGTGCCGCGCAATGCGCGCGTGATCGTCCTCGACGGCAAACCAGTGTCACATATCGCGGTCGTCTACAACCACCTCTGGATCGAGGGGGCGCGGGTGAAGGTGGCGAGCTTCGGCGGCGTCTGCACACACCCCGACTACCGCGGGCGTGGTCTTGCGACGGAGCTCATGAACTACTGCCTGCACGGAATCGATGCACGCGGGGCCGCGCTGCTCATCATCTCCGGCGAGCGCGGCCTCTACCGGCGGGCCCACGCGGTCCCGGCCGGACCGTGCTGGGAGGTGCATCTCCGTCCGAGTGAGCTTCCAGCGAGTCCAGATGACATCACGGCACGGCGGGCCGGGCCCGAGGACTGGCCGGCCTTCGCCCGCTTCTATGAGGCCGAGCCGGTGCGGTTCGCGCGGGCGGCCAGGATGTACGCGCACGCGGTCGCGAGTGAGTCCCATCGCGCGGTGTGGCTGCTCGAACAAGCGGGGCGGCCTGTCGCCTATGCCTGTCTCTCGCATGTCTGGGGCCTGGGGCCGCGGGAGCCGGTGCGCGCACTGAGCGAATACGGCGGTTCGCGCGCCGCGCTGGTGGATGGTCTGGCCGCCCTCGCCGCGGCCGCCGGCCTGGACGAGATCCGCACTGCCTTTCCGACCTTCGACACCGACCTCACCTACTTGCTCCGCCGCCGCGGCGTCGAGCTGAAGCAGGGCACCATCCCCTCCCACACCTTCCGGATCGTGAACCTGCCGAGGCTGATGAGGCTGCTCAAGGCATACCTGGAGGCGAGGCTCACGCAGGGCGAAGCGCGCGGGTTGCGCGCCGAGCAGGAGGGAGAGAGGTGCCGGCTCCAGCTTGGCGAGGAGGAGGCCGAACTCGATCTCTCGCGGGCGGGCAAGCTACTCCTCGGCGGGCCGGGCGCGCCGAGAGTGGGTGGCGCACTGGGGAACGCACTTGCGCGCATCGCGCCGATCCCACTGCCGCTACCGGGGCTGAACTACGCGTAGTGCGAGTGGCTCCTCAACACGAAGAACACGAAGGACACAAAGGAGAGAGAACGATGGACATGGCACAGGCGCCATGTCCATCGCCTCGTATTCCCCTTCGTGTTCCCTTGGCGTCCGTGGTGCTCTTCGTGTTGAGCCCGTTGTCTCTGTTGCTCAGTCCCGGCTGGGCGGGCCGCCGCGGATCTGGTCCTGCAGCTGGCGACTGCGTTCCACTGCGTCGTCGCTGAGTTCCAGGCCCAGTTCGCGCACCATCTGCATGACCGGCGTCTTCGGGTCGTTCGACCAGAAGATCCCGCCGTCCTCGGCCTCGCTGTAGCGGCACCCGACGGCCTTGCCGTAGCGGTCGGTGAGGGCTTTGCCGTTCTGGAGCTTCGGCTGCCAGTCGAGCAGTACGTAGCTCAAATCGACCTGTTCGACGCACACGCTGGAGGGCTCCTTCGTCTGCGCGATGAGGTCGCCGGTGGGATCAAAGAACGAGGCGTTGTTCCGCCAGGTGCTCGACACCACGAAGTAGCGGTGCTGGCGGGCCCGCAAACGGGGGGCCACGGTCTGCGGTGACTGCGAGGGCCAGACCACGATCTCCGCGCCCTTGCGCGCCAGCGTCTCCCATCCGTCGTCATAGGACATGTCATAGCAGATCTCGATACCCAGCTTCCCGAAGTCACATCGGAAGACGGGGAACTCCTTGCCCGGGCTGAGGCCGCCTTCCAGATTCCCGGCCGGCGCCGAGTCCACCAGATGCACCTTGCGGTAGATGCCGATCGGCTTTCCGGTGCGGTCGAGCAGCACGCCAACATTGGTGTAGATCCCCTCGGCCGGATCCTCGGCCAGGCCCATGGACACGACGATGTACGTATGGTGCTTGCGGGCGGCGGCGGCCATGACGTCGAGCACCTTGCCCTCGAGCGGGAAGGTGATCTTCGCGGGCTCGCCCTCCAAACCGCCGGTGACGGCGTTCTCGGGGAGCACGGCGAGGTCGAGTCCAGTGCCGTACTTGCGCTTCGCCTCCGCGGCCATGCGGCCGATGAAGCCGCTCAGCTCTTTGAGGCGAGCGTCGAGGCCGGGGTAGTTGCTGTACATCGCGTGCATCATCGTGCCGATGACGACCTTGCGCGGTGGGGCATCGGCGCTGGGATCGGTCATGGTTTTCCCCTGTGACGCGGCGCCCGCCGGAAGGACGAGGGCCGCGAGGCATAGCGCAAGCAGTGCCCAACTACGGCGGGGCTGCGCAGCAACCCGCGCAGCCGGTGGTGAGCGACGACATGACTACTTCCCTCCGATCAGGAACTCAGGGACCCGCGGCGATTCGAAGAAGGCCGGGACCTCCTCATGCTCGGCGCCGGGAATGACGACCAGCTCGATCGGCCCGCCCAGCTCCCGGTAGCGGCGGACGAGTTCGCCCGAGTGCAGATCCAGTGGTACCACGCTGTCGTGGTCGCCATGCAGATGCAGGATGGGCACCCTCGCCGCGGCCAGCGGCGCGAGCCGGAGCACGGGGTTGTGCTGAGGAAGCGCCGCCTGCAGCTCCTCCGGTGCCATGCGGTAGGCCGGCGCGGCCTGCTCGACCCGGGGCCAGCCCGAGAGATCGCACACCGGGTAGATGCCGACGATGCGGCGGACGAACTCCGGGTGCTCCACCGCCCAATTGTAGTGCATCAGGCCACCGCGGCTCTGCGCGAGCAGGCAAGCCTCGGAGGAGAGGCCGTACCCCTTCACCAGGGCCTCGTGGAGCGCGGTGAAGCCGCGCCGGCCGTCGGGGCTGCCGGCGGACTCACCCACGTCGACGCCCGCGACCGCCATTCCGGCGGCAAGGCAGCGCGTCATGATCCACGTGTGTAGGTCCGACGGGAGACGGCGAGTGGGGTCGGCCGGCGGCCCTGCCGGGGGAGTATGGCCGCCGACGAAGCTCGGCGCGTACCACACCCACTCCCGCTCGCGCCGATCTCCCTCCGGAAGAATGGCGAAGCCGCGCCAGCCCCCGAACTCGAGGTCGACACGCCGCGCGCCGTACTGCTCGGAAACGTCCACCTCTTGCATGGTTACCTTCTCGCTCATCGGGGAACCTGTTGTGCGAAGTGTACCAGGACCAATCTGAGGCATCCAGAAAGCCAGGGGCCTCTGGTCCTGGTCACCCTCGGCGTTGACTTCTCGCCCTCACTGCGGCATCCTTCCGGTCAGGTCTTGGTATGTCATGCTGATGCTGTTCTCTCCCCTCTACCTGATGCTCGGGCTGGTCCTGCGCAGCGAGCAGGCGCGACTGGTGTTGGCTCTCCACCACCAAGTGCTGGTCCTCCAGCCGCAGCTGGGCAAGAGGGAGTTGACAGAGGCGCTGCTGATCGTGAGACCCAAGACGCTGGTGCGATGGCGCCGAGCGGCCCTGCGGCGGGACTGGAGGCTGCTGTCCAGGAGGAAGCTAGGCCGCCCGGCTGAGATCACCCCGGAGATGGAGCAGTGGGTGCTGGCTGAATACGTCCTCTACTACAACCAGCGCCGGCCCCGCCAACTGCTGCAGCACCTGCCGCCGGAGGCCCCGGACGCGGATGCGTGCGAGGGGACGGTCGTTGCCCGCCCGGTGCTCCGCGGCCTTATCGACGACTACTGCCGCCTCGCAGCTTGAGGGAGTTGCGGGCCCGCGGAATCATCTGGCGCCGCAGCTGTGCGCTAGGCGCGTGTCAGCCCAGGAGACGCCGCCGTCGGTGACACGAACTCCTCTGGCAGCTTGCCGGACTCGATGAAAGACAGGAACTCCTGGCGGGAGTAGACGGGGGCCACTTGCTTTGGAGCGAGGCCGAGGGCAACGGCTACGCCATAGAGAATGGCCTCTGGCCTCGGTGGGCATCCCGGAACGTAGAAATCCACGGGTAGGACCTTCTCCGCCCCGCCGATCACGTTGTAGGTGTCGAACCAGATGCCCCCGCCTGCCGCACAAGACCCGATGGCGAAGACCAGCTTCGGCGCGGGCACGGCCTCCCAGAGCCGCTTCACCGCTGGCGCGACCTGGCGCGTCACCGGGCCGGAGACGAGGAGCACATCGGCGTGCCGGGGACTGCCGACCAGCTTGATGCCGAAGCGCTCGGCGTCGTAGTAGGGAGTGAGGACGTTGATGACCTCGATATCGCATCCGTTGCAGGCGCCGGTGTTGACGTGGTACACCCAAAGCGCCTTCGTGAAAGCCTTCTGGCAGAATTCCTTGAACATTCGTGCGACCTCCCACCGGCGGAGCTAATGACCCGCGAGAACACCGGCAATGCTGAGCGAAGCGCGGTTCAACAAGGGATAGGCGAGCTGGGGATAGACGCCCAGGAGAAGGCAGACACCTGCCAGCAGGACCATGGCCGCCCATAGAGAGGCGGGGACCTCCCGCACGGACTCCAAGGCAGCCGCGGCAGACTTGGGCTCTCCCCAGAACACCGCTTGCCCGGCACGGAAGACCACCACCAGAGTCAGCAAGCTGGTGAACACGCCGACCCCTACGGCCGCCCACATGCCCACCCCGGCTCCGGCCATGAAGATCGTGAGCTTGCTCATGAAGCCACCGAACGGCGGCATCCCTGCAATCGAAAAAGCGCCGATGAAGAAGCAGACCGCCGTAATGGGCATGCGTCTGCTCAACCCTCCGAGCTCGGATATGGAGCGTGCCGAGGTGGCATAGATGACGGCACCGACGGAGAGGAAGAGCAACGCCTTCGCTGCGGCATGGGTCACCAGATGGAAAAGCCCGCCGTACACGCCTAGGTAAGTGCCGAAGCCCAGCCCGACAATGACATAGCCCATCTGAGAGACGGTGGAGTAGGCGAGCAGTCGCTTGAGGTCGTCCTGGGCAAGGGCCATGACGCCGCCGAGCAGCATGGTGAAAGAGCCCAGCACCACGATGAACACGGTGAGCGCAGGATAGGCGGGGAAGAAGATCGTGACCGTGCGAGCGAGGGCGTAGGCGGCCATCTTGATCATGACACCGGAAAGCAGTGCGGACACCGGAGAGGGGGCTTCGGCGTGGGCGTCGGGCAACCAAGGGTGGAAGGGAGCGATGCCTGCCTTGGTTCCGAAGCCGACTACGAGGAAGGCGACGACGAAGATGGCGACCGAGCGAGGGATGAGGCCAGCGACCCCGCGGAGTTCGGAGATCAGCATTGCGTTGACGCCTGGCAGGTAGGGGGCAGCGGAGGCGTACAGCAACACGCAGGCGAAGAGCGCGAACGTTATCCCCACGGTGAGCAGCATCAGGTACTTGTACCCCGCCTCCAGAGAGCGGCGATCCCAGTAGAACGCGACCAGCAGACCGGAGGCGATGGTCGTCGCCTCGACCGCGACGTAGAGCATGATGATGTTGTTGGTCACGCATCCCCACAGCATGGTTGCCATGAAGAGGAGGAAGAGGCCGTAGAAGGCGGGCAGCCGAGCATCGGTGATGTCGCGGCCCTGCGCGTCATGGAGGCGGCGGTGCCGCATGTAGCGGATCGAGAACAACGCGGCCGGCACTCCGACGGCGCTGATGAGCAGGACGAGCAGGGCGGACAGCGAGTCCACGCGCAGCTCCCGACCCCAGCCAGTGAGTATCTCGCCCCGGAGCGCCGAGCCGACGATCACGACCGAGACTGCGAGCGCGCCGGCCGCACCCAGCAGGCCGATCAGCTCGGCGAAAGCCCGGTGCAGGCGGCCGAGCAGCCAGGCGAGGATGCTGGCGACGGCAGGGATCAGGAAGACGAGCTGTACGAGAACGGATGGGGTCGGTTGTTCCATAGTCAGCAGTCTCCTAGCCGGCGCTCAGGCTTCACCAGTGCAGCTCGGCAAGCTCGAACGTGTCCGTCGTACCGATCTTCTCCCTGATGCCCGAGATCACGTAGAGCAGCAGGTAGACCGTGACCACGACCTCAGTCGCGATACCGATGAGCGCCGTTTCTCTCATGTTCGGCGCCAGGCTGACCAGGCTCAGATGCACGGCGTTCTCGAGCAGACAGAGCCCGATCACAGTCTTGATCGCGTCGCGGCGGGAGAGCATGGCATACAGCCCGAGCACGAAGACGGTCAGCGCGATGGCCAGGTTCGTGCGAAAGACGCCGGCCGCGGATTCGGGCGTGGGCGCCAATACATGGACGTAGGTGTGAGTGAGCTTGTAGAAAGAGACCAGCATCACTGACACGATCACCACAGACGGCCCAAAGCCGATGATGGGCCGCACCTCCTCCTCGCCGGTCTTGCCGATGTAGCGCATCATGAACCAGGGCGTGAGCACGGCCTTGGTGATGAAGGCGACGAGGGCCCAGATGTAGAGGGCCGGGTTCCCGACGGCGAAGGCCAGGATCAGCCCGCATATGAGGAGTGCCTGCAAGCAGTAGGCCGCGGCCGCGCGCTTGAGGTTATGGGACTCAACCGCGGCGACAGAGGTGATGATCATCACCATGCTCAGGGTCTCGATCAGCCGTGCGTTGTAGGGCACTGTGGCCTTCTCCTCCTGCGCCTTCCCCGTCGGTTATCAGACGCGTCTGCCCACCGTCGCGCCTTTGTCGTCCGGAGCGCCTCTGAATCCCGTCACCATCATCTTGTCGAGCGGCGTCGCCGGCTCGAAGCAGCGGCCGCAGCGCTGGCATGAGCCCATGAATAGCTCGACCTTCAGATGGAGGTCGTTGACGTCGTTAGTCGCGGTCTCGAATTGCTCCGTGACGGTGATAGCTTTCTCCTGGCACACCTCAGCGCAGCGCGCGCAGTAGGTGCAGCGCTCCAGGAAGAACTCGATCACACGCCGGTCCTGGGATGGGTCGGTGACCACGATGGCCCGCGGGGTGCAGACGTTCGCACAACCGCCGCAGCCGATGCACTTCTCCGCGTCCACGGATACCAGACCCCGGAACCCGGCCGCGGGCGGCCTCGGCGCGAAGGGATACGGCAACGTCACCCTTCCCGCGCGCAGGCAGATGATGGCTTCCTTCAGCTTGCTCAGGATCATCTCTTCCTCACGCTCCAATCATAGCGAAGACGAGACCGGCCAAGGCGACGAACACCACGATGCGAGAGAAGTAGCCCATAGACTGGTCAATGCGCAGCCGAGGGTTCACCGCGTTCACCAGGCCGATGACGAGCACCAGCACTGTCACGCACGCCAGGTTCAGCGCCAGGTCGGCCGGCCAGAGGTGGAACCGCGGCAATGGAACGAACACCTGGATGAGCACGGAGCTGAATATCAGAACCTTGGCGTAGGAAGCGAGCTTGAACAACGCCAGGCCGGGGCCGGAACGCTCGATGAACGGGCCCTCCATGATCTCCTGCTCCGCCTCCGCGATGTCGAAGGGGAGCTTGCCCACCTGAGCCTGGAGGGCAAGCAGGAAGGCGACGCCGGCCACCACGATGGAGACGGCGGGGCCGGCGGTTGCCTGGTGGGCGATGAGGCCGGGGAAGGTGAGCGAGTGGGCCTTCACCGCGGCCGTCACCAGGGCGATCGCCATCACCGGCTCGACCGTGAACATCATCATCATCTCGCGGGAGGCGCCAACGTAGGCGTAGGGATTTCCCGAGGCGAACGCGCCCAGCATGATCGCCACAGCTGCCAGCGCGATGAAGTAGATGAAGGCGATGACGTCCCCGGCGGAGGCGAGAGGCGCCGGTGGCCCGAGCGAGATGAGCAGCGCGGCCATCAACACGGCCCCGAGGCAGACGGCCGGGGCCAGCCGCCACACGATGCTGCTCGTTGGTGACAGATCCTCCTTCGCCAGCAGTTTGGCGAGATCGTAGTACGGCTGCACCAACGGCGGACCCTTGCGGGAATGGACGATGGCTCGCACTCGGCGCATGAGCCCCTCTGCGAGAGGTGCGAGCCCTGCGATGACCAGCAGATTCAGCGCCGCCAGCCCTATGGTCTGCGCCATGCTCGATCCTTTCACCGTGCTCCCAGCGGCTGACGCCTATCCAGCCCGCTGCTCCCGGGACAGGCGGATGAGATCGTCCCTGGTGAGGATGGCTTCGCGACCCGTGCGCACGTCCACGGTTTGGACGCGGTCGGTGCATGAGAAGCACGGGTCCATACTGCCAAGGGTGATCGGGACGTCAGCGATCGTGGCATCCTTGATCATGAGCGGGAGGGCCTGGAGATTCTGGTAGGTGGGAGCGCGCACCCGCCAGCGATCGGGTCGGTTGTCCGGTCCGGTGATGAGATAATGGATCGCCTCACCCCGCGGCGCCTCAACGGTCCGCACAGCTTGCCTGCCCGCCGGGATTCCGTCCGGGAGCTCTGCCATCAGTGGGCCGTCGGGCATCAGCTTCAGGCCTTCCCGGATCAGGCGAATGGACTCGAACGTCTCCTCCAGCCGGACCAGCACACGCGACCAGTTGTCGCACTCCGAATGGGTGACCACTCTAGGGACCAGCTCATCATAGGCCGCGTAGGGATGATCCACGCGTGCGTCTATGTCCACCCCGGAGCCGCGCGCCGTCGGGCCTACCACGCAGAGGCGGCGGGCCTCGGCCTCCGGCAGCATCCCGGTGCCCCGCAAGCGAACCAGCAGAGTAGTGTCCCCCTGAACGGCATTGACGACGGCCAGCGATTCCTTCTCGATCTTGGCGATCACGTCCAGGACCTTCGGGTGTAGATCGGCCGCGATGTCCCGCCTCACCCCGCCGACCAGGTTCATGCCGTAGGTCTTCCGATTCCCGGTGATCTGCTCGCACAGCCACATGATCGGCTCGCGGATGCGCCACGCCTGCATCAGCACCGTGTCGAAGCCAAGGATGTGGCCTGCGATGCCGAGCCATAGCAGGTGCGAGTGCACTCGCTCGATTTCCAGCATGATCGAGCGGATGTACCGAGCCCGCCTCGGCGCCTCGATGCCGGCGGCCTGCTCGGCCGCCTCGCAGTAGCAGGAGGAATGGATGAAGCCGCAGATCCCGCAGATGCGCTCGGCGACGAAGGGGATCTCGTTATAGGTGAGCACGCTGTCGCCGAGCTTCTCGATCCCGCGATGGTTGTAGAAGCCGCGGTAGTCGCAGTCCACGATGCGCTCGCCGTCGACGAAAAGCCGGAGCTGCTCGGGCTCCTCCAGCACAGGGTAGAAGGGGCCGACGATGATTGTTGAAGTGCCCTCCGGCGCCTCCTTGAACTGCGGCGCGGCATCCGCCACCGGTTCTGGCTTGGCGTTGTATGGGACGTCCTTCCGCAGCGGATGGATCCCCTCAGGCCAATCGTCTGCCAGCACCAGCCGCCGTGGGTCAGGGTGGCCGTTGGCCCTCACGCCCACCAGATCCTGGAACTCCCGCTCCGCCCAGTTGGCGGCGGGGATGGCGGGAGTGATGGAGGCGATCTCGCTGCCCTTCTCAGACACGTCGGCGCGCAGGCAGATGAACTGCTTCTCCTTGTCCCGGGAGAAAATATGGGTGATGGTGAAGCACCCGTCTGTCCGCCGCCGATCCGTTCCCGCCGAGATGATGAAGCGCGCGCCCAGGTCGTTCTGCAGCCAGCGGGCGACCGGGACGATGGCGTTCTTGTCTACAGTCACGTAGAAGGTGCCGGCGACTGCCTTCTCTACGGACTGCACCACTTCTCCGAACTTCCCCTGCATTTCAGCCACGAACTGCACAGAGCTCACCTAAGCTGCCTCCCGGTCTTGCTAACGCAGCAAGTAGAACAGAGCGACCAGAACCACAACCACCCCGACCACCTGCCACATCAGGTACCATTGCGGAATGCCGACGTGAGAGCGCGAAACCCGTTGGGCTGCCTTGCTTCCGGCCCGCACCAGCGGGCCATAGAGCCACGCATCGAGATCGAAGACCCTCGCCAGGGACACCGGGTAAGCCGCCCTCGGAACCCCAGTGACGACGTAGACCCTTTCGAAGGCTCGCCGGAACGGCTCATACATGCCGTGCGCGTGGAAGTGTCCGATCTCAGCCGGGACATCTTCGCCTCCGTACCAGATGGGTACCCGACGAGTCGCCGGCTGCGCGACGCGGGAGAGGCCATAGCAGAGCGCGATGCAGATCACCAGGGCGACCCCCGCCACGACTGGATTCCACACGCCTGCGGCCGCGCCGTTGGGGCTGAAGCTCAGGCCGAGCGGCGAGTTGCCGAGAGCGCTTGCCAGGCTCACGTTCCCGAGGGCGCGCGAGAGAGGGGTGACCGCGCGGAAGATCACGCCTAACGGGAGCAGCGGGAACAGGCCGAAGGCCACGCAGCACAGGGCGAGCACGCTCTGCGGGATCTGCATCTGCACCGGGACGTCCTGCCGTTTCCCCACGAGATGGCTGACATGACGGGAGGGCTGACCGAGGAACGTCGCCCCCAGGTACTTCAGGAACGAGGCCAGAGTGACCAGGGAGATGAAGATCGCCGTCACCCCGAAGAGCAAGAAGAGGGGAAAGCCGATGCCGCCGATGATCGCGACTTCGTAGATCAGCCACTTGCTGGCGAAGCCGTTGAAGGGCGGCACGCCTGCGATCGCGAGGGAACCGATTCCCGCCATCAGGGCGGTGATGGGCAGGGCCGACGAGAGCCCGCCCATGTGGTTAAGGTTCTCCTCGCCGGTGCGATAGCGGAGTGACCCGGCGGTGAAGAAGAGCAACGACTTGTAGACCACGTTGTTGATGAGATGGAAGAGAGCGGCCAGCAGGCCGACGAGAGCGAGCTTCGGGTGGGTGGGGAGGAAGAAGATCCCCATGCCGAGGCCGAGGAATATGTAGCCCATCTGCCCGATCACGTGGAATGACATCAGTCGCTTGGCGTTGTCCTGCTGGAGCGCGGTGAGCGTGCCCACGAAGATGGATCCTGTGCCCAGCAGAGCGATCACGATGCCCCACACCACCGAGAACCCGGAGGCGGGAAGCAGATCCACGAAAACCCGAAGCAGCCCGTAGATCCCCAGCTTCGTCATCGTCCCGGCGAAGGCAGCCGTAGCGCCGCTAGGCGCAGCCGGATACGCGTCCGGCAGCCAGTCGCCGAAGGGCAGGATGCCAGCCTTGGTGGCAAACCCGAGGAACCAGAGGGCCAGCAGCACATGCAACACGGCCGGCCTGGACTGGGCGAGCGCGGCCATCGCCTCGCCACAGGAAGCGAAGCTGAAGGAATGCGGCCTGGCGGTGTGCCAGAGCACGATCGCAGCGATGAACATGCACACTGTCGCGACGTGAGTGACGACCAGGTACTTGAAGCCCGCCCGGAGGTTGACCGGGTTCTCCTTCTCGAAGATGACGAGGAAGTACGAGCAGACAGTCATGAACTCCCAGAAGAGCACGAAGAAGAACCAGTCCCTGACCGTCAACACGCCGATGATGCCGCCGAAGAAGAGCAGTAGTATCGGGTAATAGCGGGCCAGGTTTTCTCGCGGGTAGCTGCGCATGTACGCGGTCGAGTAGAGAGTGGCGAGGAACGCAACCACCGATACGATGACCAGGAACAAGGCGCTCAATCGGTCAATCGCCAGGGTGAGGCTGGCGTGAAGCGCGCCCGCGGTGGCCAGCGTGACCTCATGGCGCACCTCTGCCGGGCCGAGCAGAGCGACAAGCGCGCCCCAGAGCGCGAAGGCGCCGGCGCCGGTTACGAAGGCCAACGCCAGGTACGCGCAGAGGTCACGCTTCCGGCTGGCTGCGGCGGTCACCAGTGACCCAACCGCGAGCAGGCCGGCAGCGGCGACGATCGCCTGGACTGGCTGCATCAGCTATCCCTCGCTTCCTTCAGAAGCCACCTGGGACAAGCAGCTTCACCAGCGGCAGGCCGACATAGGGCGCGGCCACACAGAGAATGATCCCTGCCACCAGCGCGAAGCTCATCGGCCAGGGCGGATCGGAGGCGCTCGCCACGACCGCCGAGGGCCGACCCAGGAAGACCTTCTGCGCCACCCAGAGCAGCCAACTGAAAGAGATGATGCTTTCGATCGCGAGCAGGACCAGAAGGATGATGCCCCCCGGCGATTCGAGCGCGCCGACGAAGATGAAGAACTTGGACCAGAAGCACGAGAAGGGCGGAATGCCGGTCACCGCCAGCGCGCCGACGACGAAAGCCACCGCCTCCAGGGGCATCACCCGCGCCAGGCCCGAGAGCTGGCTGATGCGCCGCGTTCCCGCGCCGTACGCGATCGAGCCCACACACAAGAACAGCGTCGCCTTCGCCACTCCATGGCAAAGGATATGCAGTGCCGCGCCCTGGTAGCCGATCCTGGAACCGACCACGCCCAGCGAGATCCCCACGAACACGTAGCCCAGGTGAACGATGGTAGAGTATGCGAGTAGCTTCTTCAGATCGTCTTGGCGGAAGTAGGCAAGCACGGCCATGAACATGGTCGCCATCGCCATCACCGCGATCAGCAGGCCCATCTCCCGCGGCACGGCCCAGCCAGAGCCGACCAGGCGGGCCACCAGATAGACCCCGGCTTTCACCATCGCCGCGGCGTGCAGATAGGCGCTCACCGGCGTCGGCGCCTCCATCGCGTCCGGCAGCCAGGTGTGGAACGGAATCTGGGCGGACTTCGCCCAGGCGGCGATCAGGAGCAGCACGAAGGTCCCCGCCTTCAAGGCGCCGCCAAGCTGGCCGAGGGCAGAGAACTCGAACGACCGTGTGAAGGCGAACAGGATCAGCAGCGCGAAGAGATAGGCGAAGCCGCCGATATGAGTCATCACCAGCGCCTTGAAGCCGGCGCGCATCGCGGCGGGCTCCTGGCTGTGGGAGATCAGCGCCCAGGAGCAGAGGGTCGTCATCTCCCAGAAGATGAAGAGCTGCAGCAGGTTCGGGGAAAGCGCGACGCCCACCATTGACGCGAGAAACGCCAGCAGCCAGAAGTAGTAGCGCTGGTGCCCTTCGCGCACCGGGTGCTCGGCGTTCCGCGGGCTGAGATACTCGGTCGAGTAGAGCACAACCAGGAAGCCGATCACGGTGATGACTAACACCATGATGGAGCTGAGCGGGTCAATCGCAAGACCGAAGAGGTGGGCTCCCGTTGACCCCGGTAGCCAGGGGAGCCCGCCGAGAGTGAACGTTGCCTTCGAGCCGTAGACGTACAGCACCAGGCCTACCCCGAGGAAGGCGGTCACCAGAGAAGTGATGACCGCGACCACCTGAGTCGCACGGCCCCGGGCCAAGCCGGCAATGACCGCGCCGAGCAGCGGGACCCCAAGCAGTGCCAGCATCAGCGCCAACGCTATGTCCATGAGTGGCCCCGGCCCCCTTTCTGGCTCCCTCCGCTTGCGACCTGAGGCGTGGCGGCCCAGTCGGGCGCGGCGGCGTCACATCGTCCGAGCTTCGCTTCCAGCAGCCCGGCGACCGCCTCCACGCTGGCCGCTACCGCGGCCGACATCGGTCTGCCGAAGGCCACCGAAGCAGGTTGGATGCCCGCCAGCACCACGTCGGCGCCGCTCTCGGCCGCCAGGTACCGCATCAGCACTCGCAGAGAGGAGGTGTGCGTGGTCGCGAGCCTGCCGGACAACTCATCAGCCGTGAAGAGCGCGATCTCTCCTGGCGCGCCGCCGAAGTTGACCGCGTCGAGCAGAAGGATCGCCTCCGCCCCGCTCTCGATCACCTCACCCAGATGCCTCTCAGGCGCGTCGCCCGCATCAACGCACTTCGCCGCGATCCGGCCCGATATGCGGGATATGACGGCTGGCCCCGCGGCATCATCGGCGTGCCAGCGGCTGCCGATCCCAGCCACGGTCGGCATTCGCTCCAGGCATCGCTCGAGGCGGTCTACGCCCGGTGCCTTCACCGTGCTATCCCGGGTCCATCATGGTCTTCATCTGCCGGTAGGTGAAAACCGGGCCATCCAGGCAGACATACTTGTCGCCGATCAAGCAGTGATTGCACTTGCCAACGCCACAGCGCATGTGCCTCTCGAGGGTGGTGACTATAGCCTCTTCCGCCAGGCCTAGGTCGAGCAGATCCTTCACGACGAATCGGATCATGATGGGCGGGCCGCAGACGAAGGCCACCGTGCGGCTGGGCTGAACGTTCGCCTTCGGGAACAGGCTCCCGACCACGCCGACGTTGCCCTTCCAGCCCTGGTCCGGAACATCCACCGTGACCATGAACTCCATGTCCGGCCGCGCCTCCCAGGACGCCAGCTCCTCCTTGTAGACCAGGTCGGCCGGGGTGCGCGCGCCGTAGAGAACCGTCATACCGCCGAACTCGGCGCGGTGGGAGAGCATCGTCCAGATCAGCGGCCTGAGTGGCGGAAGCCCGATCCCCCCGCCCACGAAGAGGATGTCGCGGCCTTTCACTTCGTCGAACGGAAAGCCGTTGCCGAGCGGCCCTCGCACCCCCAATTGCTCGCTCGGTTGGAGGTCGTGCAGGGCTCGCGTCACCGACCCGGTATTGCGTACCGTGATCTCGAAACTCGCCGCCCCATCCCGGGCGGAGGCGAGGCAGAACGGCGCTTCGCCCACACCGAAAACCGACACCTCGACGAACTGCCCCGGCCGGTAATCAAAGGACTCCCAGCGTCGCGGATCGCAGAAGCGGAGCGCGAGCGTCTTCGTGTCTGGGGTCTCATCCCGGATGGAGACGATCTCCGCCAGGTCCGGAAGGTACGGGTTCTCCATTAGAGTTCTCCCGCCCGGATTCGTGCCGTCACTTTCGTCATATCGTTCCGTCCCAGGCAGGCGGTGACGCAGCGACCGCACCCCACGCATGCATGAGAGCCGAGCTCCTGTGCAAACTGATAGCTGAGCTTGTGGAAGAAACGGGCCTTCAGCCGGTGCTTGCGCTCAGCCCGCGGGTTGTGTCCGCTCGCCTCCAGGGCGTAGCTTTCATACAGGCAACTGTCCCACAGGCGGCAGCGCACGCCGTCATCCGCCCCGTGAAGGTCCGCGGTGGTGAAGCAGGTGCAGGTCGGGCAGACGAATGCGCAGGCCCCGCAGCTCAGACACCTCTCTCCCATCTGTTCCCATAGCTCGTCCGGCACCCGATCGAAGGTGACCTTGCGCAGCGCGGCCGCGAAGTAGGCCCTATCCTCACCGAACTGCTGCTCGGCCTCGCGCGCCAGCTCGCGGCGCGCTTCCATCGCGTCGGGCGATGCGGGGGAAAACAGCCCCTCCGCCAGCCGCACTAACTCCTCTCCTTTGTCGCTCCCGACCTCCACCAGGTACTCGCTCCCCAACCGCGTTAGCTGGATATCATATCCGTTGTCGAGGAACGGGCCCGCGTGCGCGCACACACAGAAGCAGTGCTCCCCGGGGTGAGTGCACGTGAGGGCGATCAGCGCGCTTCGGCGCCTGCGAGCCAGGTAGTAGCTGTCGGCAGGATCGCGACCGAAGACCTTGTCCAGGAATAGGACTGCCGAGAGATCGCACGGCCGGATGGCGAGGAAGATCCTCTCCGCCTCGTCGGACAGAGGCTGCAGTTGCAGCCCGTCCCCCGCCCGCCGGTGCCAGCAGAACAGGGGCTCGGTCTGGGGGAGGAGCTGTCGCTTGAGGGGCGAGACGCTGGTGCTGTAGTCCCACGCCACCTCGGCGGAACTCTCCACTACATCATAGGCCGTATCCGACCCTTGGAGAACCCTGGGGGCGATCACCTGAGCGCGCCTGAGAAGCGTGCCCACCCAGTCGGAGAGCGCGTCTGCCCCAACGACATAGGCCCGAGCTTCACCCATCGCTACCTCCGCACCGCCGCTAGACCTTACGCACCGACACCGCACAAGGCGGCAGCACTGGAACCCCACTCTCCGGGTGCAGCGTGGACGGCATCACTTGCGCCGCCAGCTCTCGCATGGCAAATGGCAGCAGCACTGTGCCGGGCGCGACCTCACCCGATGCGTGGATCACTGCCTCCACCTCGCCCGTGCGCGAGCGGACTCTCACCCTCTGACCCTGCCTGAGCTGCAACTCGGCCGCATCCGCCGAACTCAGCTCGATCACGGGCGATCCGGGAACCCGATCCGCCCCGAGCTCTCGGCGAAGCGTGATCGTTCCCCCCACCATCGGATCATCCGCCCAGGCTTGCCGCGAGTAGTCCACCGTCATCACCAAAGGGAACTCCGCATCAACCGCCGGGAGTACGCTGCGCAGAACCGACTCCGTCTCCTCGTCCACCCCGTTCAAGTCAGGCCGCGACACCTCGCTGGCCAAGGTCGAACGAGAGCCCCAGCCCGCATCCAGTGCGGCGAAGGACACGCCCTGGTAGCCAGGAGTGAGCGTGGCGATCTCAGCCATGACCGCGGCGGGCGAATCGTAGTCCATGGCATGCCCGAGACGGCCGGACAGCTCGCACAGGATCTTCCACTCCGGCTTCGCGGCGCCCGGCGGCGGGATCGCCTGCCGCACCCGCTGCACCCTCCGGTCCGCACTGGTGAAAGTGCCCTCCTTCTCGGCGAAGCTGGCCCCGGGGAGCACCAGGTCGGCAATCTCGGTGGTCGCCGTCGGGAAGATATCAATGACGGCCAGGAACTCCAGCTTCTCGAGGGCTGCTCTGGTCCGCCCGGCATCCGGCAGGCGGCCCACCGGATCGTCGGCCATCACCAGCATGCCTCTCACTTGCCCGAGCATATCCCACGCCGCGAGGCCCGACTCGGCCGGCAGCTCCACCCCCCAGGAGCGGCTGGACTCCCCTCGCGCCGCCTCCTCAGCCACTGCCTGATAGCCGGTTAGCAGGTAGGGCACGACCCCCATGTCGCGCGCGCCTTGGAGGTTGCAGCGGCGGCCCAACCAGAGCAGCACTGGCCGGGGTTGTGCCTCGTCGCTGGCTACCCACGACAGCGCGGAGAGGGCCCCGAGCAGCTCTGCGCTGCGCTCCCCCATCGTGGCGGCCTGCGCGCAAGCGATCACCGGTCGGTCCGCCCGACCGATCATCTCGCCCGCCTTGCCGATCAGATCCCCCGACACGCCTGTCACAGCTTCGGTTCGTTCCGGGGTCCAGTCGGAGACGCTCGCGGCAACTGCCTCCGCCGTCGGAGTGCGCGGCCTTCTGCGCTCGAACGCCGCCCGCAGCAGACCGTAAGCCAAGTACATGTCAGTCCTCGGCCTTGGCGAGAGATGGTGGCGCGCCAGACTCCCCAGTTGCCCGCGGCGACTGCCAACATGGAGCACCGGAGCGCCACGCTCGACCGCCCGCATGACCCGCGCCGCCGCCGCCGGGTGCTCGTAGGTCGGGTCTGTCTGCCAGAGCAGTATTAGGTCGGCTGAGTCCAGGTCGCTGAGCGCGAGACTGGGAGTCGTCAGGTGGCGGTACTGCGGGAGGTCAAAGAGGCCTGGAAGCGCCTCGAGCCGATCGCTGAAGTCTATGTTGTTTGTGCCGAGGCAGCAGCGGGCGAGCTTGGCGAGCAGGTAGTTCTCTTCGTTGGTCCCCCGCGCGGAGCCGAGGACTCCCACGGCGGCCCCGATCCCGCGGAGCCGAGAAGCCAGCAGGTCCAGGGCCTCCTCCCACGAGGCATCCTGGAACGTGCCATTCCGTCGAACCTGCGGGGTCCGGAATCGCCGGGAACTCGTGGCGAGCTCGTGGGCGTGCCAGCCTTTGGCGCAGAGCCGCCCTTGAGACACCGGGTGGTCAGCGCTGGGAGATACTCCGACCACCTTCTGGCCCTGTACCTCCAGGTACAGGCCACACCCGCAGCCGCAGAATGGGCAGGTAGTCATCACATACGCCATGTGCTACCTCATCTCAGCGCAATATGCCCGCCTGCCGCCTGAACCCCGTCCGACCGGCTTCTGCCTCTACACGTCACGGCGCTCGCCCGCGCGCCGACGGGCCCGTGTCCAGGACGCCCTCGGCCGGTCGATCCGCGTGTTCCCAATGGCTGGCCCTGTCCAGGCAGCTTTCAGCAGCGGTTCCGCGCGACAGGTGCTCAGTACCCCGACACCGGCCGCGCCGGCTTGGATTGTGAAGTTCCTCACGAGGCCAGTTTGTGGCCTCGGCAGGCCTATGGATTTCGTGATATTTGTCACAAATTCGCCTGAGCATTCTAGCACACTTCCCGCTGGTGTCAAGCGGGTGGTTCCGTGGATTTCGGGGGAAGGGCGAGGGGCGAAGCGGGCCGCTCGGCGGCATCCGTAGTGTGCCAAGACTAGTCTGAGGCATCCTGTGCATGTCAGGCACACGTGACACCGGCCTGAGCAGCGATCTGAGTCGCCTCTCAGGTTTGCAGGGGACCGAAGCCCCGGAGGCCACCACTCAGCCCGCGTGCCAGTTGGGCATAGGGGGGCGCGTTTGCCCAACCACGCGGTGGGGTCACGAAGCGTCGCTGGGGGCAAATGCGCGGTGTGGAACTGCGGCTTCACTTTCCGGCTGTCGATTCGGTGCCCTTGGGAAGCAGGGCCCCGGCTTCCTCTCTTCCGCGGTCTCATCAGCGCCTGACAGGCACAGACGGGATCGGTTCTGGGACCCTACGGACCAAGAACCCGCATAGTAGCGGGGTGCCCTGCCGGTCCGGGAAAGACCGGCACACTGCCTCCTCAGTCTCGGCAGAGCGCCATCACGGAGCGCGCTGGCTCTGGCCACCGCCTAGCCCCCAGCCCCGAGCCGCAGTACTTCCATCACATTGTTTGCCGGGCGACCGGCACGGATCTCGGCAGCCATGGCGCCCAGTACTCCGGCGCTATGGGCGAAGAACCTGCGGTAGGCCGGGCAGAGGTAGGAGATGGGCTTGCCTTTAGCAGACACACGCAGGCGGTGCTTTGGGCAGTCGCCGCCGCACAGCAGAAGCACACGACAGTGGCGACACTCCTCCGAGAGTTCGGCCTTCGCCTGGCCGAAAGCCTGCTGCGCCGCACCGTCAACCAGTGTGGCGAGTGTGTCTGGCGTTACCTGTCCGCGCAAGTATTCCGGATACACAAAGTGGTCGCACGCGTAGAGGTCGCCGTTGTGCTCGACAGCAAGGGCTTGACCACAGGTCTGGGCGAACACACACTGCGTCGGCGCTCGGCCGAGCCAGACGTTGAGTGCAGACTCGAAGGTCTGCACGAACACCTCGCCGACATCGTGCCGCGTCCAGTGGTCGAAGATGACACAGAGGAACTCCCCCAGCTGCTCTGGCCGCACCGACCACGGCGTCACCTTGCGCGAGAGGGCGCATTTGCTCCAGCCACCCTTCGTGACCCCACCGCGTGGTTGGGGCAAATGCGCGGTGTTGGGCGACTGGCGTTCCACCACAGGGACGAACTGGAGGTGACGAAAGCCGAGGCCGAGGAGGTGATGATAGACTTGGAGCGGGTACTCGACGTTCGTGCGGTTCACTGTCGCCAATGCGTTGCACTCCACCCCGTGTTCCTGTAGGGCGCGCAGGCCCCGCACCGTGCGCGCGTAGCTGGGCCCACCCCCACGGTCGCGGCGGTACCGGTCATTCAGTTCGGGCGGGCCGTCGATGCTCAGCCCGACGAGGAAGTGGTGTGCGGCGAAGAACTCTGCCCACTTGCCGGTGATCAGCGTGCCATTGGTCTGCAGCGCGTTCAGTACCCGCTGCCCGGGGCGCGCGTGCCGCTGCTGCAAGGCGACGGCGGCGCGGAAGAACTCCAGGCCGGCGAGGAGTGGCTCGCCGCCCTGCCACCCGAAGACCACCTCCTGCGCGGGGTTCGCCTGGAGGTAGGCGTCGGTAACGCGGGAGAGCGTCTCCTCGCTCATACGCAAGTCGCTGCCGTGGTAGTAGGCCTGCTTTGACAGGTAGTAGCAGTACTCGCAGTCGAGGTTGCAGGCGGCGCCGGCCGGCTTGAGCATCAGGTGAAAGGGGTGCCGGGCGCGGCGGGCGGCGGCCTCAGCCATCGGCGAACTCCTGCGGATGCCGCCGCTTCAGTTCCGGGACCGCCCAGGCACGGTCGGTCTGCGCAAGGCGCTCGCAGTAGCGGCGCAGCTGGCCCCGCGCATGCTCCGGCCCGCCCTCCTTCATCACCGTCCACAGTGGGTCGGTATCGTAACCATCGAGCATCGTCGCCATCATCTCAGCCTGCCACTCGGCCAGGCGGTGCGCCGCCTCATGGCACAAGTCCGGTCGCTGCGGGGCGAGGTTGCGCTGTTCGTGCGGGTCGTTGTTCACGTCGAAGAGCATCTCCTCCGGAAAGAGATGGTACCCGTCGTGATAGGTGCGCACGTACATCCACGGGCCAGTGCGCATGCCGCGCTGGCAGACATGGGCGCACTGACTGAGAATGAGGAAGCCCCGCCCGCACGGTTCACCGCGCAGGATCGCCGGGGCGTAGCCCGCCCCGTCCCAGCTGGCCGCGTGCGGCCGGCCGAGCAGGTCGGCAAGCGTGGGCGCGAGGTCGAGGCTGTAGTGCAGGCCGGCATCTACGTGGCCTTGCTCACCGCCGGGCCAGCGGATGATCATGGGGATGCGCGGCGTGATGGCGTCGGCGGTGGCGTGCTCGCCGTAGATGCCAAGTTCGCCCATGTTCTCACCGTGATCGGAGCTGACGATGATCGCCAGATCATCGCTCACGCCCCGCTGCTCGAGCGCCGAGAGCAGACGGCCGATGTGCTCATCCATGTAACGGATGCCACAGTCGTAGCCATCGATCATGCGGCGGAGGTCGGCCATGTCCCTGATCTCGCCCGGCTGGCGCGGGTAGCAGGGGTCCTCGCTGCCGTCGTACAAGCTGATTTCGCGAGCCCCGTGGGGGCCGACTGCATGGCGGTGCTGCGCGAGCACTTCCTCGGTCAGCCAGGCCGGCAGCGGGTCGTCCGCGAACGGATTGCCGAACTCCCCCGGTGCACGGTACGGCGTGTGCGGATCCCAGTAGTTCACGTGCAGGAACCAGTTCTCGCGCCGTGCGTTTCGCTGGATCCAGTCGAGCACGGTTGGTGTGACTTCTTCCGCCGACTCCATGCCCGAACCTCCGGTGTTGTACATCTCCAGGAGCCCGGCATTGAACCACCAGGCGCTGTGGCGCTCGGCGAATGGGCTGATGCTGACCGTATGGAGGCCCGCGGAGCGCAGCAACGCCCACAGGCTCTCGCGCTTCAGCCGATCGTGGAAGCGACGGCCACGTCCCTCCAGTCGCATATCCGCCGCGGTGCCGCCATGGCCGACGACGCCGGTGTGGATGCCGAACCGGCCGCTGACCAATGCGGCACGAGAGGGCAGACACGGCGCGTCCGAACAGTGATAGCCGTCGAAGCGCACGCCCTCTGCCGCGATGTGGTCGAGGTTCGGAGAGGTATCACGGTGGTACCCATAACAGCCCAGGTGGTCCGGCCGTAGTGTATCGAGATCAAGGAAGAGAATGCGCATGTCTGGTACCCTCCGTGTCCTCCACGTCGATCGGCCCCTCCCACTCTCTCCCCTCGCAGATGTCCATTCTCAGATCCAGGGCGGCGCTGCTCGGCCTATGCGCCCCACACCCGCGGCATCCACAGGGGCTCCTTCCCCATCTCCGCGTGAATGAGCTTCAGGAGCAGATCGGACCTCAGCGCGGCATCTGACGAACTGCTCCAGAGATTGTTGATCTCCCCCGGATCGCTCTGTAGGTCGAAGAGCTCGCCATAGGGCCGGCCGTAGTAGACGGTGAGCTTGTAGCGCTGATTGACGTACGTCTTCACGTGGATGGTGGTCGGCTCGTGGCGGTTCTCCACGATGACGTGGTCGCGCGCCGCGGGCGCCTCGCCCCGCCATACCGCCGACTGATCGACACCGGTGGTCCTCCGCGGCGCGGGAATGCCGGCAAGGGCAAGGAACGTGGGCGCCAGATCGATCAGGGACTGCAGCGCCTCCGACCGCACACCGGCCGGCACTTGGCCCGGCCAACGCACCAGGAACGGTACCTTGATCAGATCCTCGTAGTGAAACGGGCCCTTCGCGATCAGGCCGTGGTGGCCGAGAAAGTGACCGTGGTCGGTGGTGAAGACGACGACGGTATTCTCCGCCAGCCCCAGCGCATCGAGGCGATTCAGGACGTGGCCGATGTACTTGTCCATGAGAGAGATCATGCCGTAGTAGACGGCCGCGTCCTGCGCCAGCGTCGCCCGGTCCTGGAGGTGTGAGTGCATGCCATGGATCCAGTGGCCCGTCTCCCGCCAGGGCGAGAAGTCCGGGTGCGGCTCCTGCGTCATCCCGAAGTGCGGGGGGTTGCGGTCGTGCTCGCCCGGCGTCGTCAAGGCGAGGGTCAGGTCCGCCGGCTGGTACATCGTGTCCCAGGGCTCCGGCACCAGGTAAGGCGGGTGCGGATCGAGGAAGCTCGCCCAGAGGAAGAACGGCTCGCCCCGATCGCGGTACTCCTCCATGAGTGCGCGGGTGCGCTCAGCGATCCAGGCGTCGTAGTGGTAGCGCTCGGGGATCAACCACTTCCAGCGCTGCGAGTCGTTGTTCCCGGCCGGCGGCATGAAGTAATCCCGCCAGTTGGTGCAGCCGTTCTCCTCCATCCAGATGGCATAGTGCTGGCCCACGTGGAACTCATCGGTGTGATTGCGCGCCAGTTCGATGTGCTGAAACCCGTAGAATGGCCCGTGGAATTCGCGCCAGAAGTCCAGATCGTGCATCGTCGGCTGTCCGGACGGAGTCCGATTGGCTTCCAGCGACGGAAACTCCTCCGTGCCGAGGAGCGGCTGGAAGTGCGCCTTCCCAACGAGTGCGGTGTGGTAGCCGGCCGCCTGAAGGTCCTCTCCTACCGTGTGGGCCTCCTCCGGCAGCTTCGTGCCCAGGGACCAGGCCCCGTGCTGACTCGGGTACTGCCCGGTGACGATGGAAGCGCGGGTCGGCGTGCAGGTGGGGTTCGGGCAGTAAGCGCGGGAGAAGAGCGTGCCCTGGGAGGCGAGGCGATCGAGGTTGGGCGTGCTGATCTCTGGGTTCAGGCAGCCCAGCGTGTTCCAGTGCTGTTGGTCGGAGGTGATAAGGAGAAAGTTGGGTCTGGGTGTTGGCACGGTGCTGTGATTCTGGGTGCGCGTCTCTAGGTCCTACGATACCGCCGTGACCGACGTTACTTCAAGTGCCGAGGCCGCGGTCTCGGCTGAGGCAGCCAGTTCATAGAGACCGCGCATTTGCCCCCGGCCACGCTTGGTGAGCGCACGGCGTGGTTGGGCAAATGCGCTCTGGGTGATGGATGGAGCGCGTCGCTGGCGGCGGAGGGAGTAGCCCGGCGCGCTGAACGGGCGGCCGACTGGGCACTGGCGCCGCTGTGGGCCCGGCTGCGGGGTTGCTGCGCAGCCCCCGCTGATGTACGAGGGTGCGCATCTGCGCTGGGGCAAATGCGCGGTGCCGTATGTGCGGGATCTCAGCTCCCTCTTCGCGATGGACCTCTCCCTGGCTCCCGCCAGCGGAGTAGCAGGACCACCGGCAGGTGAGTGAGTGGGAGGGACGAAAGGTCGGTCCGGTCTGATAGCGCGCTTGGGGGCGCACCTACCCATCTTCCTCCACTGGCTCCGGCGGATCGACGCGCGCGCCGGCGGGAGCGGTGAGGGCGCCGCGCAGCAGCGGGTCGTCCGTGTCGGTCATCCACTGAACGACTCGTTGCGCGAGGCCGGCCCGCACCGCCGCCACCTCGGGACGGCCCGCGAGGTTGTGCATCTCCCAGGGGTCGGCCTCCAGGTCGTACAGCTCCTCGGCCGGGCGCGCTCGCCGCGCCCAGGGCCACATCTCAGCCGAGGCGGAACTCCGCTGGAGATCACTGGCGAGCACGATGTTGCGGCGCCGCTCGAAGCTCCGCAGGTACTTGTAGCGCCCCGTGCGCACCGCCCGAACCGGATCATAGCAGTCGTGGAAATTCTTCTCGGAGAAGACGCACTCCCGGGGCTCATAGGCCTCGCCGGTGAGCAGCCGGAGGAAGCTCCGGCCCTGCATCTCCGCCGGCGCCGCCACGCCGGCAGCCTCCAGCAGCGTGGGCGCAATGTCAATGCTGCTGATGAGGTCGCTCACCGCCCGACGGTCACGCCCTTCTTCCTTCGGGCGGCGCAGGATCAGCGCGGTGCCGATCCCCGGGTCATAGAGGGTTCCTTTGGCCCGCGGGAACGCCATGCCATGATCCGTAGTGAAGAGCACCAGCGTGTTCCGATCCAGCCTGCTCTCCTCCAGCGCCTGAAGGATCCTGCCCACCGCCTCGTCCATGAACCGGATGCAGCCGTTGAAGCGGGCCAGTTCCTCCCGCACCCCCTGATTGTCCGGAAGCCACCCCGGCACGCACACGGAGGAGGGCGCGTTTGCGCACGCGCAAATGCGCGGTGTGCGGTCGTCGGGCCGGTACTCCGGGCGAGTGAAGGGGAGATGGACTTCGCTGAAGCCGAGGTTGAAGTAGAAGGGAGCGCCCTGCTGCCCCCGGTGATTGGCGAAGAAGCGGGCCGCCTTCTCAGCCACCACTTCGCAGTTTGCGGTTTCGTGGTCATCGAACTGGTAGCGGTTCGCCATCGGGTCCACGCGCTCGTGCTGGAGGCCGATATTCGCGGTCAGGTATCCCGCATCATTGAGGTAGTCCACGAGCGTCCGCTGTGACTCCGGCAGTCCGAAGCCGCGGTGGGCGAGCCCAATCTGCCCGCTGCTGTGCGCGTACCGTCCGGTCATGATGCAACTACGGGCAGGGCTGCAGGGAGGGGAGGCAGTGTAGCAGTGCTCGAAACGCACTCCCTCCGCGGCAAGCGCGTCGAGGTTGGGGCTTCCCACGTCGGGCCGCCCGTAGCAGTGCAAGTGCCGGCCCAGGTCGTGGCAGATGATGTGCAGCAGGTTGCGCCGGCAGCTCATGCAGAGGTCTCTCCTTCTCCGGCGTCAGCGGAAGTGGGACAAAAGGGGGGTTGGGATAAGCTAGACCTCCGGCGTTCCTGCGTTGGTGCTCTCCCATCTCCCCCTCCGCCTTCGGTAGCGCTCCCGGCGCGCGACCAGGGTACGGATCTGCAAGGCTTTTCGCGGGGCTAGAATCTCCTCCCTGCTCCCGAACCAGATGCGTGTGTCGAGCGCCCGTAGGACCGTTCCAGGCGAGTCTTGGGGTGGTATTGGCTGTCCGTCTTCTAGAGACAGCGCGGCGTCACTGTCGTCGGGCATGTGGACCGAGGAAGGCTCAACTATTAGGAAGGCTTCTAGCCCTCTTGTTCACGACCCCCGGTCGTTGGGCCCCGGATGATCTGCAGCTTACCCGCTCTGCCTTGGAGGACGGCCAATCCGTACCCAATACAGATCACGCCCACTACGACCGCGATCACGAGTTGGGGCAGATACCTGGCGACACCGGATGGCGTGTCCCAACTGACCAGCACTCCCCAGGCCGCAAACCCCAGCAGGCCTGCACCCACCAGCGCCGAGACCCAGGCCGCGCAGACTGGGCACGGCGGCCGCCAGACGGTGCCGCACGACATACACTCCCGGTCCTTAGCGAACGTCATGACCGCTCCCTTGGGGTCTACCGCGCGAGACGATTCGCCACTGCATGACGGACAGCGTGCCATCGTCAGACCTCCTGAGAATCACATCTGCTCTGCTCGAATCTGTGTTGCCAAACAACCCATGATTCCGGTCCGCGGCGAAAGGCTCCTGCTCTCTCAGGTCAACCGGGCGCCCTTACAGCGGCGCTGTGAACCGCCTCTCATGTACTGGTATGAACCCAACCGCCCTCCAAGGCGGGGAAGCACAGGGTGGAAGTCTGTGCCGCCGGAGGGAGTGGCAGGAGCAAACTCCTGCCCAACGGAAAGGGTCCTGCCGTGCGGGGTGACGGCCAACCCGAGCCTTGTTGCGTCTGTGTAGGCCTCCGCTTGGGTGTTGTCAGGTTCCGGAACTGATTGTCGTTGTCAGGGGCCCGTGGAGCCGACCTGATATCACGCCGCCAACCGGAAAGCTGTGACCCGCGTGCCCGGGAAGCGCCGTCGCACGATGACCCACTACTGAGCCCCAGGCAGTGACTCCAGCCGAGGGGGTAGCGGGAGTCGAGGGCGCTCTAAGCCCGGCTTCACGGGCGGTTGACACCCACAGGCAGCCCCACCCAGTCCGACTTCAACTCGGCATCCGCGCTCATCCTCGGCACGCCCCCAGCACAGGAGTCTCAGCGATCGCCGAGAATACCACGAATGGGGTTGCAGAAGCGTCGTGCGAGCCAGACGAGTTCTCACACAGGACGGGACTCCCCCCTCATCATCGTGAATACGCGTGACACAGAACTACGGAGTCTCTTGCCTCATGGTTAGACCATGAGGCAAGAGACTCCCGGCGAGATAGCGTGACGCCTGTGTGGCGAGATTCTCTTGCGTTACGGGCATAACCGTAACGCAAGGGAATCCTTAGAGCAACCATGACTAGGCGCATGATCGTGAGCCTTGCCGTCCTCATCCTCCTCGCGGGTCCTGGCGTCGCCGCCGAGGCCCCCGACATCACGGGCCTGTGGGCTGGGACGCTCGCCATTCCGGACGCCAACCCAACGCTGTACGTGGACATCTCCAAGGGCCCCGACGGCGTGCTCGTCGCCAGCGTAGCGATGGACGATCCCGGAACCGGCGCCAAGGCCGACGTTGTCACGTTCACCGACCGAGTGCTGCGCCTGGAGATGAAGTCCGCCAACGCCATGATCGAGGGCACGCTCAGCGCTGACGGCAGCAGAATCGAGGGCCAGGCAGGCCAGGGCGGCAACTTGCTTCCCCTCGTCCTCGAGCGCGCTACCAGGCCGCTCCGCGGGGTGCACAGCGCGGCCGGACAGGAGGCGGGTGTGGGCGGCAGTTCCTTCCACAAGAACGACATCACCTACTCCACGGAGGTGGTGACGCCTCATGTGCCCTGGGCGACCAGGCTCGCCGGCGGCCCCATCAAGGGCTTTTTCATCCCTTCCGTCCAGTACGGCCGCGACCTGGTTGAGCTGATGCAGCGCCTGGCTCTCGACCCCACCACGGTCTCCATTGACCGTGAGTGGGACATCAACTGCTGGGGCATCGGCGACTACTACGGCCACGAAGAGCGGGGCGACCGGGACGACTTCCGGGTGGTCTATGGCTACGTCGAGAAAGACCTAGCCGGGCCGGAGCACTTTGACGTCATGGTGATTCCCGGTCTTAACGGCTGGTCCCGCATGACCCGCGCCTCGCGCGACGCGATCTTGCGCCGCGTCGAGGAAGGTGCGGGCCTGGTGCTCATCCACCCGTTCATCGGCGATGTGAAGAACCACCCCTTCGCCGGTGACGAGCCGGAGGGCGACGCGCGTCTCTGGGAGATCTCACCTCTCGTGGACTGCTCCGACGACACGGTCAAGGACGACGGCTATCCGGAGCTGAACAAGGAGGCGATCACCCAGGGGAAGTGGGAGATCGCCCAGCCGCACTTCATCACCCGGGGTGTCCCTCTCGAGCTCCTTCCTGAAGGCGTCGTGGGCGGGAGATTGTACAGGTACCGCGCCGCCGGTGAGGTGCTGGTGAAGTCCGGGGACTACCCCGTCATCGCCGTGAAGACCTATGGCAAAGGCCGCGTCGTCGCCCTCGCCTACGTCGAGCAGGGGTTCATGCCCGAGCCCGCAGATCCCGTCGTGAGTCGCATCTACTGGGATTACTGGGAGTACCAGTACGCCCTGCTGGCGCGGTGCATTCTCTGGGCCGCAGGGCGCGACCCATCGGTCAAGGTGACCTCCTTCGCCGCTGACACGGACAGGGCAACCATCACTCTTGCCGCGCAGCAAGCCGGTACCATAGACCTCTGGATGGCCGACAGGACCAGACCCGACAGACCGACTAGCCAACACGTTGGTGAAGTCAAGCTGATGCCTGGCGCGAACCAGATTGCCCAGCCTGTGTCCAGACCCGCCCCAGGCAAGAACATCCTCAGCGTCATCGTGCGAGACACTGCCACCGGCGCCACGCTCGATTGGGCGGCGGCGAGCTTCGATGTCCCCAAGCAGGCTACGCTCGCCGGCCTCAAGCTCGGCGACCGCGTCTACCGCCGCGGCGATGCCCTCACCGCCTCCGTCCGCGCCTCCCTGGCCGGGCAGGCCGGCGACCTCAGCTCCCTGAACCTCCGCTTCGAGGTCAGGGACGATCTTGACCGCCTTCTCTACTCGCAGACCAGGCCGGCCGCTGCCGAGATGACCGTCGAGTACCGCCTTGCCGACTTCCTGGGGCGTTACGCCCTGGTGTGCGTCGCGCTGGTGGATGACCAGGGCGCGATCGTGGACCAGCTCCGCGCCGCGCCCGTGTACGTCGCTCCGGCCCAGCGCCGCGGCCGCGAGTACCGCGCCAGCCTCGGCTTCAGCAGCCTCCGGCCCTACTTCTCCGCGCTCCGTCTCAAGCTCATGAACGCGGCCGGGGTGCAGGCGGGCACAACTTGGTCCGAAGGCGTAGACAACGGCCTCGACATCCCCAACGGTTACTTCGGCGTCTACTGGTACCGCCGTGGGCCTACCACGCCCGAGGCGTTGGAGCAGGCGATCACCGAGTACCAGCGCACCGGCGACTTCGCCTCCCTCTCCTACAACACCAAGCGCGAGCTCTACCAGCGCACTAAGGACAAGAGATTTCTTGCGCGCACCCCGTGCTTCGACGACCCCGCCATACTGAAAGATCTCTACGACCGGTGCTATCAGTCGGCGAAGTCGAAGTCCCCGTACAGCATGGACTACTACTTCGTGGGTGACGAGGGCTCCCTCACCTCCTATGGGGACGAGTTCGACTTCTGCTGGGACCCGCATACCCTTGCCGCGTTCCGCGAGTGGCTGAAGCAGCAGTACGGTTCGCTGGAAGCCCTCAACCGGGAGTGGAAGACCGACTTCGAGGACTGGCCGTCCGTCGTTCCCCTGACTACTGAGGAGGCCGCGGCGAGCGGCAACTTCGCTCCCTGGGCCGACCATCGCACCTACATGGAGATCGCTTTCGCCCGCGCCTACCACACCGCCCGCGACGCCGTCGTCGCCGCCGATCCAGAGGGCCACATCGCCGTCTCAGGCACCCAGGGCACCAACGCCTACAACGGCTGCGACTGGTACCGCCTCGACCAGGTGATAGACGACTTCCTCTCCTACGGTGGCGGCAACCAGTGGGACCTCCACCGCTGCTTCGCCAAGCCTGGGGCCATGATCGGCTTCTGGACCGGCTACGGCTCCTCCGGCCTCGGCGTCCAGAACGCCATCTGGAACGCCGCCATCCATGACGTGCTCTATCCCAACATCTTCTGGATGTACTCGTACCTCAACCCCGACTTCACCTATTCCAGGTCCGCCCGCGACATGGGCGAGGCCTTTCAGGCGCTCCGCTTCGAGGGGGTAGGGCGGCTGTTCGCGGAGTCCGAACGGCTTCAGGACGGCATCGCTCTCCACTTCTCCATGCCCTCGGTGCATGCCGGCAGCATCTACGGCTCGGCCCATCCCGCAGAGGGCCGTAACCTCCGCCAGATCTCCGGCGCCCGCAACGGCTGGGTGCAGATGATCACCAACCTGGGCATGCAGCTCGACTTCGTCTCCTACGCGCAGGTCGAGGAGGGGGCGTTGGCATCTGGCAAGTACCGCGTCTTCATCCTGCCGCTGTCCCTCGCGCTCTCGCCCGAAGAGGTGCAGGCGACCAGGGCCTTCGCTGAGAACGGCGGTGTCGTCATCGCCGACGCGGGCGCGGGGATGATGGACGATCACTGCTCCTGGGTCGAGGGAGGTGGGCTTAGCGACTTCTTTGGGATCGCCACTGCGCCCTCGGACCGGCGGCTGCTGGCACACGTGGCCGGTCCCGTGGCGGTGACACCGGAGGGCGCGGCCTGGGGCTTGAGCGCCGGGGCGCTGGAGGGGGTCGACGCGGTCGAGCCCGTAACCGGAACCACCGGCTCCGCCCTACTCAAGATAGGCGATACTGACGCCGCTATTGTGAAGCAAGTGGGGAAGGGCTGGGCCGTCTACCTCAATGCCTCCCTCGACCGCTACGGGAGGTCGGGCCGACGCCGGGCAGGAGCCGACGCGAGCAGCAGCGTTGCCGATACCAGTGGCAGCTACCGCGCGCTCGTGAACAGCGTGTTCTCCCACCTCGGCATCCGGCCTGCTGTCCAGGTCCTCGATGCCGACGGCCGGCCGCTCTCTCAGGCTCAGGTCGTGCGGTATCGCTTCGGCGACTCCGAGGCGCTGGCCATCGTCACCGAGAACGTGGGCGCCAGGGCAGTGGAAGGGCAAGACGGCGTCACTATCTACCACGACGAGAAGCTGGGCGACGTCGCCCGGCAGGAGCTCACCATTCGGCTACCGCGGGAGTGGCACGTGACCGACGTCCGCACTGGCGAGCGGCTGGGCCAGACTGATACCGTGAAGACCACCGTCACGGTGGGCGGCGCGCTCGTCCTGGGCCTCGCGGGGCAGAAGAACAGCCTGTCCCTCACCGGTCCCGCCTCCGCCGGCCTCGGGGACCACCCTAAGTTCAGGGTCACGTCATCGCGCAGCGACCAGGCCCTGGTGCGCTGCCATGTCTACGGGCCGGACGGAGTGTTCCTGCACACCTACGCGCAGAACCTCCTCATCGAGGCAGGCGGCGGGACCTTCACCCTCGCCTCCGCGCTCAGTGACAAGCCAGGGGAGTATACGCTCACAGTCACTGATATCCTCACTGGCGCGACGGCCGAGGCGAAGATCGTGCTCCGCTAGGGCCACCGGGCGCACCTGTCTGGTGGGTGAGCTGGAGCCGCGTGTGGTTGTCAGGCGGCGATGGAACCACCGGTCGTTGTCAGGCGTCTCTGAGACCGCAGTCTCAAGCTGCCAGACGGAAGGCGGTCACCCTGGCCTCGGCGAACTGTCGCCGCTCGATCCTCGGTGGGACCGTCTTCGCCGATCGGTCGGGACGTTCCCAGCGCACTCGTCTGTGGATGCCTTCGGGCGTCGCGCCACCCAGCGTCATGTGTCCCCGATATTCGTTGTAGTACACCGCGAACTCGCGCAGCAGCGGCTCCAGGTGGTCGGCACCCCGGATGATGCCCACTCGCCTCAGCCACTCTCCCTTCAACGTCAAGATAGCGCGCTCGGCGACGGCAACTGATCCTTGTCTACCGAGCGTCCCGAACCGGTGCCTGACTCCCCATCGACGAAGCAACTGCTGGAACGCTCCAGATGTGAACACAGAGTCCTTGTCGCTCACCAGCTCCATGGGCGCACCGTGACGGCGGAATGCGCTCTCCATCGCCTCGATCACCGAGCCACCGTCAGACCCATACAGGGCTGAGACGGACGTCGCCATGCGGGAGAGGTGGTCAACTGCCACCAGCACCCAAGTGGGCCAGATGCCCCAGCGCCACACTCGGGTGCTGTCCAGCGACCAGGTCTGGTTGGGGGCCGTGGCTGTGATCCGGACGGGTCCTCGGCAGCGCTTCCTCACTGACCGAGCCGCTGGGAGCGGCTCCTGAGGCCGCGCCCGCAAGAGGATGTCCCGGACTGTCGATGGGGCGAGGAACACGCCCATCGCCCAGAGCGCCATCGCCATGCGGTGTCGGCCCCATCCCGGATTCTGGCCGAAGGTCTCCCAGACCAAGGCCACGATGTCCTGAGGAGTCTTGTTGGCAGGCTCTCTGTGTCGTGCGCGGTTGCCGAACATCCCGTCTCGCAGGACTTCGAGCCATCGGTGGACGCTCGATCGAGACACGCCGAGCATCTCTCGAAGCCGCCGGCGTGGGATCTGGAAGTACTCGCATAGCCAGAGGATCCTCAGCCGTTCTGTGGGCTCGTACGGCCTCCGGATCGCGCTCTTTTGCAGGCGCTGCTCAAGCACCTCGATGTGCGCGTCCCGCAACGCCAGCGCGTCTTCGAGCAGAAGCAGCCGGGCCTCGAGCTCAGCGACCCGGCTGTGATCTGAGACCCCAGCCGCCTGTTCGAGGCAGAGGTGGCGTCGCCGTCCAGCCCACCGGGCGCTGAGGAGCATGGCCTGTACGCTGAGGGAGACAACTGCTGGAAACAGATTCATCTGAGCTCACTCCAGAGTGAAGGGCGGCGCCGCTGGGCGCTGCCCGAATGGTTTCAGATGATAGGACAGCTGGCGGAACGGAGCAAGCTCAGGAAGCCTGGAGGCTGGTCTCACGACCCCCTAACAATGACCAGCGGTCCCATCGGCGCCTGACATACGCAAGCGGACCCAAGCCAGGTCGCCTAACGTCTGGTGAGGTGGGGAGTGTGCTTGGCGTTCGGCATGGTTGAGGCAAGAAGCCGGGTCGAGGCCCGGAACTGGAGTAGCTATCACCAGTCGGGAGACTGCGCTGGACTAGCCAAGCTGACACCAGAGGCAATCAAGCCGCTCGTGTTTGCCAAGGAACGCACGCCAGCACTGGACAAGAGGAGTGTGGGACGCGCCAGTGCTGGCTCCCTCGTAGGTCGGAAGGAGAACCACCCCATGGCCGGTTACCGTGTTCTTGTCCTTGCGTTCCTGTCCGTGTGGCTGCTGCAGGCGGCCACCTGGCCGGCGGAGCTGCCGAAGCCGATCTTCTACCTGCCGCTGGATGGCAGTACCTCCGCCACGCTGGCCGGCGGGCCGCGCGCCCCCCGCATCGCCGGTCAGGCGGACACGATTCTCGCTCTGATCGACCTGCAGCGATCAAGCTTTGGCCCAGGCAAGGTGGGCCGGGGCTACGATGTCCAGGATTCCCCCCTGGTCTTCCCATGTGCTGGCAACTTCCGCGCCGACGAAGGCACCTGCAGCTTCTGGATCTGCCCCCACTTCTCCGGCGCAGACCCGAGCATGTACGCCGCCTTCTTCGGCGCTGCCGACTGGGGCATGCTCTACAAGTACGAGGACCAGTCCTCTCTCACTTTCGGCACTGCGAAGCCCGAGGGCGACCTGTACTACGACTGCGGCGCACGCGACATCAGCGCCTGGCGCCCGGACGAGTGGCATCATGTGGTTGTCAACTGGTCGCGGGCTGGGAACGCCCGGCGCATCTACATCGATGGCAAACTGGAGGCCTCAGCTCCCTTCCCCTACCACCGCGAAGTGCCGGAGGGGAGCCTCTTCATCGGGTCAAGCTGTGCCCTCTATCCGGGCTACACGGCCCATGCTCGCCTGGATGAAGTCGCCATCTGGGACCAGCCCCTGAGCGAGGGGAGCGTTCGCGAGCTCTTCACCCTTGGCGGGGCCGGAAAGCCGCTCTGGAGTGCGGAGGTCACACCCATGCCGCCGGCCGGAAGCCAGACAGAGCGCCTCAACTTGGTCCATCCAGACGCTCCCAAGATACCGGAGGCGACGCCTGCCGCGGCCCAGCGCATCGCCACACGCCAGACCATACCCCTGAACGGCTGGTGGCATTTCCTGCCGGCTGTAGAAGCGCTTACGGAGCTGCCTGCAGAGGGCTGGGGGTGGACCCGGGTGCCGGGCTACTGGACCGACAGGGAAGGCACGGTGGGTCCGGATGGGCAGCCGGCCGGCGGGTCCTGGGGGGGCCGCCCGATGTCGCAGTTCACCACCGGCTACCTCCAGCGCACGTTCGAGGCCGACCCGGACTGGAAGGCCCGCGAGGTGTTCCTGCACTTCGACGGGGTGGATGGGCTGGCGGAGGTCTACCTGAACGGAAAGCGCGTCGGCCGGCTCCCGAGCTGGGAATACGAGGACTACGACGTAGGCCCGCGGCTGAGGTACGGTGAGGAGAACACGCTGACGCTGGTCTTGCACCCTCAGGGCGGCACCCGGGAATCCGGCACGTATGGGGGCGTGTCGCTGCGCGTGCTGCCGAAGGCTTTCGTCAACGATATCGTCGTATGGCCTCTGCTGGCGAAGGGGCAGATCGGGTTCTCGTGCGACGTGTGGCACACTGGCGCGCCGTCGGAGGCGCAGCTCGAACTGGAGGTAGCGCCGAGTTCGTCGCAGGAGGCGGTGAAGCGCTTCGAGGTGCTCTGCCGGCTGCAGGGGGCCGACCGCGGCCGGGCTGAGCTCTCGGCGCAGGCGCAGCGTGTGGAGTCCTCCTTCGACTGGAAGGACGCCCACCTGTGGACCTACGATGACCCCTTCCTGTACCAGGTGCGTGCCCGGCTGCGGCTGCGGGGCGCCGTGGTTGACGAGACGCCGTGGCAGCGCTTCGGCTTCCGCGAGTTCACCAGGCTTGGCAGCGACTTCTTCCTGAATGGGAAGCCCACACACTTGCGCGGCCATCAGATCGATCTCGGCTGGTCCAACCAGATGGCACGCGTCAAGGAGCTGAAGGGCGCGGGCATGAACGCCTTCGAACTCTCCGGGCCCATCAGCAGCGACTGGTATGGGGGTTCTCCTTACCAGGACCAGCTGTTCGAGCAGGTGCTGGACTACGCCGATGAGCACGGCCTGATCGCCTTGCCTCTTCTGCCCGACGCGCGGGTGCTACGTGACCGCATCTTCGACCCCGAGGTGGCTCAGCTCTATCGCCGCCGCGTCGAGAAGCACATCCGCCGCTACGGCAACCACGCGTCCATCGGCATGTGGTTCATGCACTTCAACCTGGCCGGCTACGACTGGTGCATGGCGCCGGACAAGATCGACGGTTCCTACAAGCCGTCCGACACTGCCTTCCTCGCCAGAGAGCGCTACGCGTTGGAGGCGCAGCGGATCGCGCAGACCGTGGATCCCCGCCCGATCTACCACCATGCCTGTGGCAACTTCGGAGACATCTTCACCGTCAACTGCTACATCGGCCCCGACTCGCCGCTGCAGGAGCGCGAGGAGTGGCCCTCCCGTTGGGCGGAGAAGCGGCCCTTCCCGCTGATCGCCTGCGAGCACTGCCTGATGCTCATCCCCTACTGGTTCCGCGAGCGCCGCTTCCCACTCGACGATGTCTACGCCAGCGAGCCGATCTTCGATGAGATCGCGGCGATGTACGAAGGCCGGCGCGCCTACGGGTCCCTCACGCCCCAGCTCTTCGACCTCTACGACATGGGCCAAGAGCCGAGGGGCTCGCGCACCCAGGCGCTGATCGAGAACCACCCGGGTTACCAGGAGGTCAAGACGATCTTCGCCCGCCGGTCGCTCCGTGCCTGGCGCACCTACGGGGTGTCCGGCATCATCTTCAATGCCGAGAACTGGGACTTCAAGGACGCGAACGGCAGCGAGCTCCCGGTGATGAAGGCGATGGCACGCTACTTCGGCGACACCGACCTCTACATCGCGGGCCCGGCGGGGGACTGGGAGTCCAAGGACCACAGCTTCGTCTCCGGCGAGCGCGTCCGCAAGCAGATCGTCCTCCTGAACGACCTGACCCGCGACCTCCCCTGCAAGCTGGAGTGGCGACTGGTGGACGCGAAAGGCAAGGTTAGCGCGTCGGGCAAGGTTGACGCCGTCTCGCGTGCCGGACAGCCGACATTCGCACCTGTCGAGTTCGCGGCGCCGAAGGTGACGGCTCGAACCGGCTTCACGCTGGTCGTGTCCGCCGTCTCACAGCCTGGACAGCACTTCCAGCCGGAGTCTCTGGCTTTGCAGGTGTATCCGCTGGCGCCGCGCCCCCTCGTGCGGGGCAAGGTACTCCTCTTCGATACGGAGGGGCAGACGACCGCGGCCCTCACGCGCGCCGGCATCCCCTTCCAGCCTCTCACTGAGGCCTCCGACCCGTCGTCGGCGGCGCTGGTCATCGTAGGGCGGAAGTCGTACACCCATGCTTTCCTGGCGCTGTCGAGGAAGCTAGACCTGGAGCGCGCCGTGCGAAGCGGCCTCCACCTGCTCGTCTTCGAGCAGACCGCCGGCAGCCCCCTTGGCCTGAAGCTGGAGGAGCAGTCAACCCGGCAGGCGTTCATCGCAGCACCGGGTCACCCGTTCCTGCGCGGCCTGGCGCCTGAGGATCTGGTGGACTTCCGAGGCCGGAGCGACCTGATGGTCGCCTACCCGCCGGCCGCGCCAGAGACTGAGCGCGAATGGCCCACGCGCTTCTTCAAGTGGGGCAACCGCGGGGTGGTCGCTACCTACGTCTGCGCTAAGCCGCACTACGCGCCCTTCACACCGGTCCTCGAATGCGGCTTCGACCTGGTGGACTCTCCGCTGATGGAAGCGCGCCTGGGGGCCGGGCGGGCAGTCGTCTGCCAGTTGGATGTCACTTCGCGCTGCGGCATCGATCCGGTCGCTACGCGGCTCGTGCAGAACCTGGTCGGGGAGCTTACTCGCAGAGCGGATGCCGGCGCGCGCCCCTGCGCCTTCCTTGGGGAATCGGCGAAGGAGTTTGCGCGTCCCTTCGGCATCGTTCCGGAAGCCTTCGACCCTCAGCGCTCCAACCTGGTGTTTGTCGGCGCCGAGCCGCTTTCGCCGGAGCAGATAGCCGGCATTGAGGCGGTCGCACGCCGCGGAGCAACCGTCCTACTGCTGCCGGGCGTGTCTTCGGCCGGCGCTCTCGGCCTGCAGACAAAGGAGACGCGGGTCTTCATCGGCCGGATGGGCTCCTCGCCGCTGCTGGCCGGCCTAGGAGATGACGACCTCTACCTGAAGGGCTGGACCACAGTGGCCGCGGCACTGCCCGGGAACGGGTGGGAGAGCATCGTCGCGCCGGGACTGGTCTCGGTGAAGGAGGTAGGTAAGGGGATGCTCGTCGCCTGCCAGGTGGATCCCGGCAAGCTCGGGGCCAGCCGCGGCCGGGTGAAAGCCCTTCGCTTCTGGAACATCCTGCTGGCGAACCTGGGGGCGCGCCGGACCGGGTTCGATGCCTTCCTGGAGCCTGAAGGTTCGCTCTACGAGGAGAACCGCTGGGAGCATATTCCGCCCTACATCGACTGGTAGCGGCGCGAGGGGAGGAGAGCATGAGCAGACTGCGGCGAGGCATTGGGATCTACTCTGGCAACAGCTACTACTGGGCGCGCGGCGGGAGACCGGTGCTGCTGCTGGGCGGGTCGCCCTGCGCGGAAGGGCCCAACGACGTAGGCATCTTCCACTTGCCGGACCTGGTCGAGCACCTGGACGCGCTCGTGGCAGTGGGCGGCAACTGGATGCGCTGCCTCATGTCCGGACAGCACAGCAGCAACCGCTGGCCCTTCGCTCGCGTGGGCGACCGCTACGACCTGAGCCAGTGGAACGAGGAGTACTGGGAACGTTTCGAGCTCTACCTGCGTGAGTCCCAAGCACAGGGCCTCGTCACCGACTGCGAGCTCTGGGCGACCTTTGACTACTACCGTGACACGTGGCTGGTCAACCCCTTCAACCCGGCGAACAACGTGAACTACTCGGCCGAGTCCACAGGGATTCCGACCGCCGTGGACACCCCGCCTTCGCAGGCCGAGAACCCGTTCTTCTGGACCATCCCCGAGGAGCACGACCTGACCGAGGTGCTGCGCTACCAGCAGTGCTTCGTGGACCGGATCCTGTCCCACACGCTGCGCTACGATCACGTGCTCTACTGCATGGACAACGAGACGATGGTGACGCCGACGTGGGGCGAGTACTGGGCGCGCTACGTGCGACGCAAGGCGGCCGAGGCCGGCAAGACGGTCTACCTGACGGAGATGCGCGACCCCAACGATATGCGCGACCCTGAGCACCTCCATATCATCGACCGGCCCGACCTCTTCGATTACATCGAGATCGCGCAGAACAACATCAAGGCCGGCCGCACCCACTATGACGGCATCCAGTACGTGCGCACCCGCATTGCAGCACATCCCCGGCCGCTGAGCAACGTCAAGATCTACGGCACGGACGGCTCCACCTACTTCGGCCCCAACCGGGAGGGGATCGCACGCTTCTGGCGCAACCTTTTCGGCGGGGCCGCCTCCGCCCGCTTCCACGAGAAGCACCTCGGCTTCAGCGAGGCGGCCCAGCACCATATTCGGAGTGCGCGGGCGGTGATGGCGGCCTTCGATATCTTCGCGTGCGAGCCGCGCCAAGACCTGCTCCATACGGAGGGCGAGAACACCGCCTACGGCCTCGCCCGGCCGGGCGCGGAGTACGCCGTCTACTTCACCGATGGCGGAGCGGCCGATCTCGACGTCACGGGCTGCTCCGGAGTTGGCCTTCGCTGGTTCAGCCTCGACCAGGGCGACTGGGCAGGCGAGCCGCAGATGCGGACCGGCGCGTCTGCACACCTTCAGACCCCTGGCCCGGGCCAGTGGGTGGCCGTCGTGCGCGCTCGGTAGACGGCAGCCAGCTCTGCCGCTTCCTCCTGTCCTTGTCAGGGGCCCATGGAGCCGGTCTGACATCACGCCGCCAGCCGGAAAGCCGTGACTCGCGTGTCTGGGAACAACCGTCGCTCGATAGTACCCGGGAGGGTCTTGGCTGATCGGTCAGGTCGCTGCCAGACTTCCATGCGGTGGATCAACGATGGGACCGCCCCGCCGATGGCCGAGTGTCCCCGCCAGTGGTTGTAGTACTCCGAGAAGCCATCGCGGAGTTGGGTCAAGTGATCCAGCCCTCGGATGATTGGAGCGCGCCTCAGCCATTCCTGCTTCAGCGTCAGAATCGCGCGTTCGGTGACCGCGATGGAACCATGCTTCCCCACCGCGCCGAACCGCTGCTTGATGTTCCAGTCCCTCAACAGCGCCGCGAACACCTCGCTCACCAAGAGGCCTTCTTGGTCACTGATGATATGCTTGGGCGCTCCGTGGCGCAAAAAAGCTGTCTCCAGCACCTCCACTACCCACCCCGCGTTGGGGCCTTCCAGTGGGGCGATGGCCATCACCGCCCGCGAAAAGTGGTCGATCGCCACCAACACCCACGTGGGCCAGACTCCCCAGCGCCACACCCGCGTCCGATCCACGGACCACACGTGATTCGGATAGCGGGCGATGATCTGCCGCGGCTTCACAGAGCACTTCGCCTGAACCGGCAGCGGTGTCGACGTCTTCGGCCTGGGCCTAAGGAGGATATCACGGACGGTGGTCGCCGAGATGAACGCGCCCAGTACCCACAGTGTCATCGCCATTCGATGCCGGCCCCACATCGGGTTCTGCCGGAAGATATCCCAGATCAGCTCCGCGATCTCCCGAGGGGTCTTGTTCACCGGTTCCTTCGGCTCGTTTCCCTTTCCCAGCCTGCCTTCCTCGAACCCCTTCAGCCACCTGCGGACGCTGGAACGAGAGACCCCCAGCATCTCCTTGAGACGTCGCCCAGGGATCTCGAAGTACTGCATGAGCCAGATGATGCGGAGTCGTTCCATGAGGGGATACGGCTTCCGGGGACGCTCTTCTCCCAGCCGAGACTCTAGCACCTCGATGTGCGCATCCCGCTGCTCCACCATATCTTCCAGCACCATCACCCGCGCTTCCAGCGCTGCCTCTCGGCTGGCATCAGCGGCGCTAGTCACCCGTTCCAGGGCGAGACGTCGTGCTCGCCCAGCCCAGCGGGCGCTGACCACCAAGGCCCGGATCACCAAAGCAACAGATGCAGGAAACACCTCCATGCCGGTTCCACTCCTGAACGCGAAAGCGGCGCCTGGCGGCGCCGTGCTGTGGCTTCAGATGATACAGGAGCAGCAAGGGGCAGACAACTCCCCAAGCCACTCAGGCCGGCTTCACGGGCGGTTAACAAGGGCATGGGGCTGCAGGAGCGTCCTGGAAGCCTAGATGAGTTTGTGGACAGCGCGGGCACTCTGTAGCCGATTTTGGCGCTTCCGCGCCTGGCGCGCGTCTTGTGCGCTCAGGCTCAGCGGAACCATGCGTGACGGCACCCTCAGTGTTGCTTCCAGGACATGACCGGGACGAACTCCCACGTGGCGCCGGGACGCGCCTCGAATCCGACGCCGTCGCGTTTGGTGTAGACCGTCGCCCGTCCATTCTCAGCATGGATGCCGCGGATCGGGTAAGCGCGAGTGGTGGCTCCGTCCTGGATCAAGAGTGTCTGCCCGATCAGGCTCTGACCTCCGGCCAGGTTCCCCTCCAACACGTAATGGGACTCGCCGCGCCCACTGGCGTTCCCGAGGACCTTCCCCGTGTAGCGGGCCGCTGGGCAGCTGACGATCGCCGCGCCGGCAGAGAGTTCCGTGCCGCCTACCAGGCAGGCCGCGGTGGGTTTGCCCGCCGCGCCCAACACCGCCGCCAGGCGGCCATCGGTCTTCACCTCGCCGAGCGAAGTGGACAGGACAAGCGGTGCCGGCGTCAGCATCGAGACGATCAGGTCTGACCCCGCGGTTGTCTCGACCTCCACCGCCACGGTGTCGCGCGGCGCATCCGGCGGGAGCGTCAGGAGGCGCACGGCATTCACAAGCGCCCGGCCCTGAGGAGCGCCCGCGAACACGGTGACGAACTGGTCCAGCCCCGGCCCCTCACGGGTGCGGACGACGTACGGCAGCGTCGCCCCACGATCGGTGTTCCGATAGTCGCGCTGGCCCCAGCCGTCGCCGAGCAACACTGTCTCTCCTGGACCGCCAGGTGCGAAGGCGGTCAGGGCATAGCCCTCGCTGAGTGCCCAAGTGAGCTGCCATGTCTCGGCGCCCGAAGCCTGACGCAGGTTCGCCAGCTGTAGGCCCGGGGAGTCCGCCGCGGGCACGAGGCGCAGACCAGCGATCCGATAGTCGGTTCCCGGGCCGTGGAAGACGTACTGCCGCTTCCCGCCGCCCTGGACACGGAAGATGTCCAGCAGATACGAGCCGGCAGCCCCGTGGTCCACCTGCACGCACGTGCGCCGGTAGACGCTCGCCGCCTCGTGGGCTCGCGAGGAGGCTTCCATGACCTTGACCTCCGGGGTGACGGCGAACAAGTGGAAGCTTCCGCTGCGGCCCTTGCCCTTCTGATCGACCCCGTCTACCAGCACTGTGTTGTGAGAGAGGGTCTTGCGAGTCTGGTAGGAGTCCGGGTGATCCCACAGGTATCCCAGGTCGGAGAGAAGCTCGTGGCCATCCTTCCAGTAGTAGAGGTCCAGGCTGTCGAGGTGGTGGTGGTTACCGAAGTCGCTGGCATTCAGAAGCACCAAGCCGTCGCGGCCGTCCGGACCATTCCGCAGGTATCCCTGAGCGAGGAATGGGAAAACGATGTCGGGCGACGCGAACGGCTTCACTTGGCGGGATTCCAGCCCCGGCTCGCGGTAGAAGATCGCCCGCTCCGGCGATCCTCCGGCAAGATCCCTGCCCGCGACTTCCCGCAGGAGTGCGACGTGCTCCTCGGTGGGGTACTCGGCCACGATCAGCTCCGCGTAGTCCGCGTCCAGCGCCGTGCTGCGGTAGGAGTCGGCCGAGGGCGGCCAGTGCAGATCCCCCTGCAATGTCCAGAGGAGGTCCTGCCAGCAGTCGCCATAGCGCGTGTCGCGGCAGGCGTCGAAGTGCTCCAGCCGGGCCGTCCCAGCCTCGGGCACGTAGCCGAGCGGGTCCGAGTAGTTGCGGAACATCAGGCCGAAGCCCTCGATGCCGCTCATAGTCATCATGGCATAGGCGGGAGACTCCGACGTTCCGCCGTCGGGCAGGAACCAGCCATCAACGGTCTTGCGGAAGCCTTCCAGCCCGAAGTGCACCAGTGGCGGGTAGCCGGTGCACATGCCGACCATCGCGGCTCCGGCCCGGTTGCCCACCGACTTGTTGTTGATGCTGGGGTCGCACGCAGCGAGGTAGGCGCTCTCGAGGAGCACATCTCGCTCGACGCGGTACCGGTCGGCCTCGGAGAAGACCGGCGTGCCCTGTTGCCGTGCCGAACACACCAGGTCATAGGCCTGCGTAACGGTGGAGACCCACCAGCCGTCCATGCCGGAGGTGCCGACCCGGCTCGCCGACCAGTATCCGGTGTGAAGCTTGCGGTCCGGAACGTTAGGCGGGTAGACCAGTTCGTCGTTGGGCAGATCGTCGATGCGTGCGGCGGCCACATGTGGGTCCGTATCGGCGTACTCGCCGTACGTGTAGCCGGCGCGCACCAGGTACTTCGGCAGCACCTGTGCGAATCGCAGCAGGATGGCCTTGGCGGCACGCGCGTACCTGGCGTCATCGGTCAGCGCATAGGCCTGGGCCAACGTGCTCAGTTGGTCGGTGACGTACTCGAGCTTGCGAGCGCGGATGATGCCGGTGAGGCTCGGGCGGGAGGCGTAGCCGAAGCAGACGAACGGCTCGCCTGCAACGAAGCCGAACTTCTGCTCCGGGTCCCACGTGCTCTGCAGGACGATGCTCTCCGGAAACTCAGGGTTCGGGAAGACGCTCCCGCAGACCTGGCAGGTGAGCTGGTCCGGCTTGTCCGGTGACCACGACCACTGCCCATTGGGGTGCCAGGGGAGGCCCTTGGCCCGGCACGCGGGGCAGGGCCCCGTGCCCCCGGGAGTGGTGCGTTCGACCATGGTGACGAGGTGCTCGGGGGTGATGCTGGGAAGGATCACGTCTGCACGGCGGCGCGCAGATTCCACATAGCCTCGCGCCCATGTGTACTTGACTACGTTAGCTTTGGCCCGCGCCAGATCGGCGGGCTTGATGACCGTCGCCGGGTGGGTCACCGGGAACCGGTGCGCCTCCCAGTCGGCAAGGCTAACGGTCGATGGCTGTTGCGGGTACACGGGGCCCACCATCCAGATGAGGATCGCAACGACTACGGCGGTCTGGGAACGCCTCCGGCCTGTGCGGCCCATCGCGCCTCCCTTCGTTGCTGTCCAGCAGCCGACTCCTCGGCACGACGGCCTCCCCCCCTTGCAGATGCCGAACTGGCGGCGGACAGGGCTCGGGGCCCTCACGTACCGGTTCCCCGCCCCAGCCCCCCAACCTTCACGAGCGGCCTGGGTCCGGAAGCGGCACGCCGGTGCCGGCGATGGTAGCACCGCGGGAGCACACGGAAACTGGAAGGCGACGGCTTTCGCCGTCGCCTCATTCCCTGGTGCCGGGGCCCAGAACCGAACTGGGGACACCCGGATCTTCAGTCCAGTGCTCTACCATCTGAGCTACCCCGACGCGCGAGCTGCCTGTCTAGGCTCAAGTGACGCGGCTGCCGCGTGACGGACCAGGCCACTCCCGACTCCGGCTACCCCCTCGGCTGGGGACTACTGCCCGGCGCTCCGCCGCGCATACCGCGGTTGGCTCTGTGGTGGGCAAATGAGTCTCTGGACAACACGGCATGACAACGCCCTCACTTCGCAGCGAGCAGCATCGTCCTGTAGATATGCACCTGATAGGGTGTGAACTCGTCTTCAAAGTGCCCGTGTGAGGCTGAGATGGTACGGTTCTCCCCAAGCACCTCGACAGTGGTGTCGGCCCGCAACCGGTGGAGCGCGTCGAAGGTAAGATGGGCGCGGCAAGGGAGGTTGCGCATGCCCACCGCGAACATATAGACGGTGCTGCCCATCTGCTTGACCATCACATCAACCGGCACCAGGGAGTTGCTGCTGGTGGCGGTGCCGCCGTTCTCGAGAGTTGGGGAGTTAAGCACCGGGGCGAGGTCGTGGATCTGTTGGTTGATGGACTTGACCATCGCCGTCGTCTCCAGGTCGGCCAGCAAGCCGGCCTCAATGACGGTGGGGGTCCACTGGTGGACGAAGTAGATGATCCCCGTGGAGCCGTGGATAAGCGACATCCACACTTCCGATCTGACCTGTTCCGGGGTGGGCTTGTGGCCGGGGTTGCTGAGCTGGGTGCATTCCAGCGCGTTCCAGATCACCTTCCTGTCCTCCCCAGAAACGCTGTCCGGACGCGTAGTCGGCTCCTGACCAACATGGGGGGATATGACCGGCCGTCTGCTAGAGTGCCTGCTGAACCTGGGTTAGCCAGTCCAATGCGCCCGGCGCCTCCTGCCAGATCACCTTGGCCGCAGCTGCGTAGCTGACGGCCTCGTCCTTGTCTCCGAGGCCAACCATCGCTGGGAGCCGTCGGGGCAGCCGCCGCAGCCCGCGCAGATGGGCGGGCACATAAGGGTTGTGCATCATCGCCTCCGTCAGACTGCGTCGAGAGCGACGACTGTCCCCCTCGGTGCGGAACGCCCACAGGGCCCAGCTGTACAGCCAGTCGGCCCCGGCATCCCCTTGATAGACTCGCAGCAGCTTGCCCACCTCCCGGTCCCGTCCCAACTGCAACAGCCCGTTGATGAGCCGGTAACGCACCCCCAGGCTGTCGCCGGGATTGAGCCGCAACATGTCCACCCAGTGATCCACCGCCGCTTCCCGCTGACCAAGCTCCCACAGGCAGTGAATCAGGCCGGCCCGGGCCCGCATGTAGGGCCGGGTCTCCAGCACCTCCCAGAAGTGTCCGACTTCCTTCCTGAAGGCCCGCTCACCCAAGGCGCGTTCGCCGGCCGCGACGCCCTGCGCGTAGAGCTCCCTTGCTTCCTCGGCCGTATGTGCGGTCTCCTCCGCCAGCAGCACATAGGCATCCGCGCAGTCGGCCGAGATCTCCAACGCCCTTCTTGCCAGCGCCACCCGCACGCTGCCCTGCGCATCCCAGGCCTCGTACATCACGCTTTGCGCCTGCTCCACAGGGGAACCGGCAGCTTGCTCTGGGACTCGGCCTCCGGTCTGGGCCAGCGTCTGCTCCAGGAAAGCTTTCATCTCTTTCACGCTGCCGAAGCGGCGCGTGCTCAACAACTGGTGCAGGTTGGCCATCTCCTTCTCCAGCGCCCGGCGATCGGGGAGGGGCGGGGCTGGGTCTCCCCCAGGGCGTCTTCTCTTGAGCATGTCGACTCCTTCCCTGCCTGCCACGTGGAGCCAGACCACGGGACCACAGGGCGGTGTGACCAGATCATAGCACAGGGCGCGAATTGCCAGAAGCACCAGCGGCCATCGGCCACTGTCGCGTGACGGCTAGGCGGCGGCGCGATAGTAGCGGTGATGCAGGCCGCCAAGCACCGGCACTGAGATCAGCTCGCCTGTGGCGATTGGGCGTTCCTGCTGGCCGATCGGCGTCTCGCCCTTCAGGCCCTGGTGGGGCCGGGCGACGTGATAGTACTGCGCCAGGTACTCCCGCAGCAGATACTCCAGGTGTCGCTGCTTCAGCACGATGACGTGGTTGAAGAGCTCGCGCCGCAGCGTGCCGACCATGCGCTCGATGTAGGGGTTCTGCCGGGGCGACTCATAGGCGGTGCGAACCTCCTGGATCCCGCAGTACACAAGGAAGGCTCGAACTCCATAGCCGAAGATACCATCGTTGTCTCTGAACACGTAGCGCGGCTGTTTCCCGAACGGGGTTGCCTCCCGCAGTTGCTGGATCACCCACTCCATGGTCGGGTGCGAGGTGACCGCGAAGTGCAGCACCGTCCTTCGAGCGTGATCGAAGACCAGGAACACGTACACTACCTGGAAGCCCAAGGTGGTGACGGTGAAGAAGTCGATCGCCCAGGAAACATCGAGGTGGTTCCTCAGGAAAGCCAACCAGTTGGTAGTCCGGGGCCGCGGCTTCCGGGGCTTCACCATGTACCTGCGGATCGTCTCGGCACAGGGAGCATCGTAGCCCAGCAGCAGGAGCGTGTCCCGAATCCGATCAGGTCCCCAGAGTGGGTTCTCCCGGCTGATCCGGCGGATGCGCTGCTGCATCTCGAAGCACAGCGGAGGGCGCCCGGGCCGAGAGCGCCAGCGCCAGAGCAAACGGAAGGCTCGCGTGTGCCAGCGCTTCACTGTCTCCGGCTTCATCAGGTGCACCAGATCCTCCCAGCCATCCAGCAGCTTCGAGAGCGCCACCCAGAGCATGCGGAAGGCGGGAGTGAACTGGCGGCGGCGATGCTTAGCGCTGACACCAGCGTGGTTCAGAGCGACAGCCAGTTGGCTCTCCGCAGCCAGCAGACGCGCGGCAAGCACGGCCCTCAGTAACACCAGCGCCAAGCCGAAGCGGAACGCGTGGCGGGCAAGTTCCCAGACGGCACCCAGGACATATCCGACAGTGAACAGGAAGCCCGAAACGGTACTCATGAGAGCAAGAATAGCACCGACTCAGCGAGGAAGGAAACTGCCCGGGAGCCCCGGACAGGGTTTCTGGGGAGCACAGGACACAATCGGCCTATACGATCCGGCCACCGGGACCTATTACCTCCGCAACTCCAATGCAGCTGGCGCGGCCGACCTGACCTTCCACTACGGCCCTGCGCCGAGCACTCGGCTGCCCCTGGCTGGCATCTTGACAGGAAGCTGCAGATTTCCCGTGCGAGACCCAAGAAAACGCCCGGCTCCAGCGACAGTACAGGTAGAGGCGCGGCCGCGGGAGGCTGAGGAAGCCGCCGGCGGATCGGAGCGCGCGATGGCAACGCCCGCTCAGGCGGGCGAGAGGAGGCGAGGATGGAAGGCCTGTTGTTCCTGAGAGGGCGCACGGCCGAACGCATGGGCCGCGCGTTGGCGAAGTGGGCAGCCGTAGTGTCAGTGGTTGCAGCTCTGACGGCCGCGTGCGGGCCCGCTGCCGCCGAGACGGTGACCGAGACCTGGCGCAGCGCGGTCGGCACCGTCAGGTCAGTGTCGGTGGACTATGGGGACGGCTCGTGCTGGGCCGCTACCGGGTCCAGCGTGATGCACGTGGCGGTGGATGGCACGGTGCTCTCGCAGACCAATGGCTTTGCCTACCCCTTTTCTGTATCTGTCCACTCCGGCGACGGCTCTTGCTGGGTGGCCGATACGGGCCGCGGCCAGGTGGTGCATCTGGCGGCAAACGGCAGTGTCCTCTGGCGAGGCGCCTACACGGGCGCCGTGTACCCAGTGTCAGTCGCCGTGAACTCCGTGGACGGCTCGTGCTGGGTGGCGGACTCGGCGGGCAGCACGGCCGGCCCCGGCGAGATCGTGCATCTTGCGGCGAACGGGGCGGAGCTCTGGCGGGGGGCGACGACCTTCCTGAAGCCACAGGCCGTAGCCGTGGACCTGTGGGACGGCTCCTGCTGGGTGGGTGACACGAACCACTACCAGGTCATACATCTGCGCGCGGACGGGGTCGAGCTGTGGCGAAGCGCGGCGGTTGGCTCGCCGCGATCTCTTTCGGTGGACCTGTGGGACGGGTCCTGCTGGGTGGCCGAGACTCAGCCCGGGTATGACGTCTTCCATTTTGCGGCCGATGGCACCCAGGTTGGACACTGGTATTCCGGCGGCAACCCGAACTACCCGCGCGCGGTGGCTGTTGACCTGAGAGACGGCTCCTGCTGGATAGGCGTTCAGGGCAGCCACGAGTTGGTTCACGTGAGGACGGACGGCAGGGTCACCGCGCGGGTCTCATGCCTTATCCCCACCTCAGTCTCAGTAGACCCAACTGATGGCTCCCTCTGGACAGGCGAGTCCAATGCGTCGTTGTCGTCGTCCGTCGCGCACCGGGCGGCCGATGGCAGCGAGCTATGGCGGGGGAGCACCTACTTCAGGGCCGCCAGGGTCGCGGCTAGCCCGTCGGACGGCTCGTGCTGGATGGTCGAAACATCAGGCGACCAGGTTGTGCACGTGGCAGCGAATGGAGCGGAGCTGTGGCGAGGGGCCTTCGACGGGCCGGTTGCACTAGCCGTGAACTCAAGCGATGGTTCGTGTTGGGTGGGAGACGCACTCGCTGACCAGGTCGTGCATTTGGCGGCCAACGGTGAGGAGGTCTGGCGGAGCACTCCGACCTTCTATGAACCTCACGCGATGGCCGTGGATTCGTTCGACGGCTCCTGTTGGGTGGCCGATGCTTCCCTCAACCAGGTGATACACCTGGCCGCTGACGGTGTCGAGCTGTGGCGAAGCCCCGGATACCCGACCTTCGACACCCCGGTGTCAGTGGCGGTCAACCCTAGAGACGGCTCCTGCTGGGTGGCTGACATCGGCCACGGGGAAGTCGTTCACCTGGCGGCCGATGGTGTGCAGATCTTCCGCCAGACTGTCAGTAGTCAGCCGGAGTCCCTCTCCGTCAACCCGCAGGACGGCTCGTGCTGGGTCGTGGACTACGCCAACCACTTCGTTAAGCACCTGTCGGCATTGGGGGCGGGGCTGTGGCAGAGCAGTGCATTTGACGCCCCTCTTGCCGTCTCCGTCGACTCCGAGAACGGGTCATGCTGGGTGCTCAACTCCGGCACCTACGATGCAGTGCACTTGGCCTCCGACGGCAGCGAGCTGGGACGCGTGAAGGGCTTCGTCAATGCGACATCGGTCTCAGCGAACGGGAGGGATGGCTCTCTCTGGGTGGCGGATAACGGCAACTACCAGGCGGTGCACCTGGTCATCTCCAACCAGACCGACGCCGTCGGGATCTTCGGCCCGGCCACCAACACCTTCTTCCTCCGCGGGCGGAACAGCGCCGGCCCGGCGGACTGGACATTCGCGTATGGGCCCGCTGGCAGTGGCTCCATCCCACTCGCGGGAGACTGGGATGGCGACAGCGACGAGACCATCGGGGTCTACATCGCAACCACCTCTACCTTCTCCCTGCGGAACACTAACTCCGCCGGCTCGGCCGATCTTACCGTCCAGTTCGGCTCTGCGCCGAGCACCTTCATCCCGATAGTGGGCGACTGGGATGGTGACGGCGACACCACGATCGGCCTGTTCGATCCGGCTACGGCCAAGTTCTACTTGCGTAACAGCAACACCAGCGGCGCGACCGACATCTGCTTCAAGTTCGGTCCCTCACCCAGCACCTGGATCCCGGTGGTTGGCGACTGGAATGGCGACGGCGTGGAGACCATAGGCCTCTACAGCCAGGCGACCGGAACCTTCTACCTCAGGAACGCAAATGCCGCCGGCTCAGCCGATCTGACCATACGGTATGGCCCCGCAGGCACCCAGTGGACTCCACTGGCCGGGGACTGGAACCACGACGGCCTAGACACCCTGGGCCTCTATGACCCGGTCAACGGCGTCTACTACCTGCGCAACAGCAACACGCCGGGCCGCGCCGACCTCGCCTTCCGTTACGGGCCTCGGCGCAGCAACTACAAGCCGATCGTCGGAGACTGGGACGGGATGTACTAGCCACCGAGCCCTGGCGCGGAGGAAAGGTGTTGAGGCGGTCTCCAAAGTGGCGCCAGAGGCCCACACGGTCCTGCCGGCCGCAAGGCCGGCAGGACCACGGAGGCTGAGGGAGCCGCCAGCGGATGGGAGCGCCCGATGGCAACGCCCGCTCGGGCAGGCGAGAGGAGGCGAGGATGCACCCGATGGTGATGTGCGGCGTGCGCAGATGCGCGGCTTTGCGCACGGCAGCAATGGCGTGGATGGTGTGCCTGACGGCGCTAGGGGTGGGCCTGGCTCTCTGCCCGGCGGCCCCCGCGGAGGAGGTCAGGGAAGTCTGGCGCAGCCCCTTCGGGACGCCCGAGTCCGTGTCGGTGGACTACTCCGATGGATCCTGCTGGGCGGCCACTGGCGGAAGCATAATGCACATCGCTGCCGATGGCGCCGTGCTGTGCAATGTCGCCGGCTTCTGGTGGCCACAGGCCGTGTCGGCCGATCCGAACGACGGCTCCTGCTGGGTGGCGGACTATGGCCATCACCAGATCGTGCACCTGGCGTCGGACGGTGCCGAGCTCTGGCGCGGGGGCGGGCTCAACTACCCTCTCGGCGTCTCTGTGAATCCAACCGATGGCTCCTGCTGGGTTGCCAGCAGCGGCGGCGGCCAGGTGGTTCATCTGTCCCCGGATGGAACCGAGCTCTGGCGCGGAGGAGGGTTCGACGGACCCCGCTCGCTGTCAGTTGACCCTACGGATGGCTCCTGCTGGGTCGGCGCCCGGTACCAGGTGGCGCACCTCGCACCGGACGGCACACAGCTCTGGAGCGGAGGAGGGTTCTACCAACCGCGCGTGTCAGTCAACGCTACGGATGGCTCCTGCTGGGTGGCCTCCGGAGAAAACGTCATTCATCTGGCTGCGGACGGCACCGAGCTCTGGCGGGGAGCGGGGTTCTACATGCCGGAGTCTGTCTCGGCCAACTCCACCGATGGCTCCTGCTGGGTCGCCGACTCCTCCAACCACCAAGTGGCGCACCTCGCCTCAGACGGCACCGAGCTCTGGCGGGGAGCTTTCGCCTACCCCAAGTCGGTCTCCGTCAACCCCACTGACGGCTCTTGTTGGGTTGCGGACCGAGACGTCCGGCGGGTCGTGCATCTGGCCTCCGACGGCACTCAGCTCTGGGAAGGACGAAGCCCCTTCTGGCGTCCCCACTCAGTTTCGGCCAACTCCACAGACGGCTCCTGCTGGGTGGCCGACTACGGCCACCACCAGGTCGCCCACCTGGCCGCGGACGGAACCGAGCTCTGGCGTGGATCGGGGTTCAACCTGCCCGAATCGGTATCGGTCAACCCCACGGATGGCTCCTGCTGGGTCGGCGACCAAAGCATCGGGGTTGTCCACCTGTCCGAGGACGGAAGCGAACTCTGGCGGAGCATTTTTGGTGACTTCGGCTCCTGGTCGGTCTCCGTCAACCCGACCGACGGATCTTGCTGGGTGGCTGACTACGGCCATAGCAGAGTCGTCCGTCTTTCCCAGGACCATGCCGAGCTTTCGGCAACGACCGACTTCGTTCTACCTACGGTCGTGTCGGTCGACGCGAGCGATGGCTCCTGCTGGGTCGGCGACGCGTCCGGCGTGCTCGTCTGGGTTGCCCCGTCTGGTGGGATGGGCTGGTGGGACCACTACAACGCGGACAGCATTTCCGTGAACCCGACAGACGGGTCGGTCTGGGCCGGATGGACGGACGGCAACAGCGGCAGCATCTACCACCTCTCAGACACGCAGGTGCTCTTGTGGGAGACCCCGCTGAAGTCGGAGGCCGTCTCGGCGAATCCCACGGATGGCTCATGCTGGGCGGGAGACCTGAGTTACGGTCGCGTACGGCACATCTCCGCGGCCCACTCGGAACTGTGGCAAGGGGGCACCTACCAGCCTTCGTCGGTCTCAGTCAATTCGACTGACGGCTCCTGCTGGGTCGCCGACACCTACTACCACCAGATAGTGCATCTCGCTTTTCACACCCTCACCGTCACAGCCTGGGCTGATCCAGCCATTGTCCCAAGCGGTGGCACAACCGACCTCACCGCCTCCGCCTCCGACGGCTGGCTCCACGACATCGCATCCTGGTCCTGGGACGACGGCGGCGCGGGTGGCAGTTTCTCTCCATCGGCCTCCGTCCAGAGCCCGACCTACACCGCGCCCCCCAACCACACCGGGGCCCCGGCGCCGATCTACCTGACCGTCACCGCCACTTGTGATGATCCGGCGGCGATCGAAGGAGACGACGAAGTCGAGCTCATGGTGCTTCCCGCCGGCGATGACGCCATCGGTCTCTACAATCCGGCTGCTGGCAGCTTCTATCTGCGGAACTCGAACTCGGGTGGTGTCGCCGATCTGGCCTTTCGGTTCGGCCCCGCCGGCGCTTCCTGGCAGCCGCTGTCTGGGAACTACGACGGGGACGCGGATGACACCGTCGGCCTCTACCATCCTACGACCGGAACCTTCTACCTGAAGAACGCCAACAGCGGCGGAGCGGCCGACCTCACCTTCCGGTTCGGACCTGCCTCCAGCTACTGGCTTCCCGTAATCGGCGACTGGAACGGGGACCTGACGCACAGCGTCGGCCTCTACAGTCCCGTCACCGGGAACTTCTACCTGAAGAACGCGAACAGCGGCGGGCCGGCTGACCTCACCTTCCGCTACGGCCCCGCTTCCAGTGCTTGGCTGCCCATCGTCGGTGACTGGAATGGGGATGGGACAGAGACCATCGGCCTCTACAATCCCGCCACCGGCACCTTCCATCTGCGCAACGGCAACTCACCGGGCCCGGGGGACCTGAAGTTCCGCTTCGGCCCCGCCCCCGGCACCTGGAAGCCGATCGCCGGAGACTGGAATCACGATGGCACGGACACAGTGGGCCTCTATGACCCGTCCACCGGCACCTTCTACCTGCGCAACAGCCACGCGGCCGGCCCGGCGGATGTCACCTTCCGCTATGGACCCAAGCCCAGCACTTGGCTGCCCATCGCCGGAGACTGGGATGGGATGTAGGCAAGCGGCACCCGCTGCTCGGGGCTCAAACCGGTCCCGAGCAACCTGCCCCTGGCTGGCATCTTGGCAGGAAGCTGCAGACTGCCCGTGCGAGACCCAAGAAAACGCGCGGCTCCAACGACTATAGAGATAGAGGCCGGGCCGCCGGGAGGCCGATGCGCCCCCGGGCTCCCGGGGGGAGGACCGGTGGCGTCCCGGCTCCCCATGCGCCTGGGCCCTAGAAGCTCGAACCCGCCTGGGGCGGGCAAGGAGGAAGGAGAGATGAGACGACGTCTGTTGTGCCTGCTGTTTCTCCCTGTGCTGTGGCTGGCGGCTGGCAGAACCGCCTGGGCAGCGGCCCCGGTGATCCAGTCCGTAGCCGTCCATCATGGTATGGACACGGAACCCAAGCTCTACTTTGACTACCACTGGGGGGTCCACGTCACCGTGAGAGACGAGGACGGGGCTCCGGACATTGTCTCTGTGACCGTCACCGATGCTGCGGGAGGGGAGTACACCGTCACTCCTGCCAGTGGCGACCCGTGGTGGCAGCAACTGGACGATTACAGAATCTACTGCGACTGGGCTCTATTCGACCAGCGGACGGAACTAGCTGGTACGTACACCATTACGGCCACCGATAGCGGCGGCCATACGGACTCTCTAGTGACGCCTGTCATTCCGACCGCGTCAGAAACCGGCCCACAGCCACTATGGCCGGTGCCGGACAGCGTGGTTAGCGAGACACTTCCGGTTTTCGGGTGGAGCACCTCAGGTCTCCCTCCTGCCCGCTACTTCCTCACGCTGGGGGAGGAAGCTAATCTGGGCGCAGTCTGGTCGGTTGATCTGGGTGAGCAGAGCGGCCCAACCATCTCGGTCCCCTGCGGCGTGGAGCTGGACCGCAATCGCACCTACTTGCTGAGGCTCAACGCCATCTGGCAGGGGGATCTCGGTGCCAGCGATCCGCGCGTGGAGCTGTGGATTGGCCACCGGACCTTCTCGCGCTTCACGGTCTACGGTGATTGGGGGGCGACGCCGCCAGCTCTGCCAGGGAAGCTGGCGTACATGCAGTTCGACCGGCAGTGGGGAGGGCCAGGCATCATGCAGTACAACACCGACCCCTGGACCCGCATCTGGCTGACTTCGGACGTCGCCCATCAGCCCGACTGGTCGCCCGATGGCACGCACCTCCTCTACTACCAGACCTTGCCTTCGCCGCCTGGCCTCTGCATCGACGCGCTCGACGGCTCCCCACCGGTCTTTATCCCGGGCTCGTCGGATTGGGTCGACGCGCGCTGGGCCCCCGACGGCGAACGCATTGCCTACAGCAGCTTTGGTGACATCTGGGTGGCCTACCTCGATGGTACGGACAGCCCCTACCCACTCACCCCGCGTGACGGCTACACCGATCGCTTCCCGAGCTGGTCCCCCGACGGCCTGTGGGTCGCCTACGGCAGGAGCCCGGCCCTCGACGGCTCCGCTCTCTGGCTCGTCCGCGAGGACGGCACGGACAACCATCCCGTCGTCGCCGCTGGGGTGGACGGCTATCCCGGCTATTCTGTTGTGGCTGCCTGGTCCGGCTGGAAGCATGGCTGGTCCCCCGATGGCGCCAAGCTGGTCATCAGCCTGTGCGCCTGCGGTCCCGACGGCAGCCCGATGCGCGCCATTGGCACCATCTCGCGCGACGGTGGCCTGGTCACGCCAGTGTTCATTGCCCCGCCTGGCATGGAGTGCTGCGCGAGGCCCCAGGACCCCGCGTGGTCGCCGGACGGCACCCAGATCGTCTTCTCTTCCGGCCACCATCTCACCCCGGACCCCACCTGGGCCCTGGGCAAACTCGAGTCTGGCGTGGAGCTGTGGCTCGCCAATGCAGATGGTTCAGGGGAGCCCATCCGTCTGACGTACGACTACTCCTGGAACGGCTACGTTTCCTGGTGGGCCCTGGACACCACGCCGCCCGTGCTAGTGCCGCCGTCGGACGTGACGGTCGAAGAAAGCGATCCCACTGGCACAACCGTGGACCTGGGTCAGCCAACTGTGAGTGACCTCCGTGACCCCAACCCAGTGGTGACTAACAACGCGCCGGCCAAGTTCCCGCTGGGTGCTACGACTGTCACCTGGACCGCCACCGATGCCTCCGGCAACACCGCCACCGCCCAGCAGAAGGTGACGGTGGTGCCCGGCTCGCTCGCGAACCAGCTTGCGAACCTGCGGAGGTTCATCGTGTTGTCGGTCGCCTCCGGAGGGATCGCGGCCGAGCTTGAGTCGAGCTTGCTCGCTAAGGTGGATGCGGCCATCGCCGCGCTGGCGCGGGGCAACCCGAACGATGCGAAGGCGGCGATGGGCGGGCTGAAGGCCCTGGTCAATCAAGTGGAGGCGCAGACGGACAACAAGATTGACCCGGCCACCGCGGCCGAGATCATCCGGCGCGCGAATCAGGTCATCGCCGCGCTGGGCGGATGATAACGCTGAGACGCTGACACAACGCCCGGTCCCGGCGGCCCCCGGGCCGCCGGGACCGGGGGGAAGGCTCGCACACTGCCTTTGTCGTGTCTTGGGGCAGCGGGGCCACCCCCAACTTCTCTCGCGGCCGATTCGCGAAAACGAGCGGCTGCAGCGACAGTATAGGTAGAGGCGCGGCTGCGGGAGGCCGGGCCGAGCCGACCGGGTCTCCGTCAGCGCGGCGGCCGGCGGCGGGCACTCAAGCTTCCCCGCGGGGAAGCGGACAGGAGCGAGGGAATGCAGACCATGGCTTGGAGCAGGTTGGTAGTGTGGTTCGGCGCCGCGCTGGCCCCCGCGCCGGTCGAGAGAAGCGTGCAGACCATGCGAAAGGACAGGGTTGCCATGGAGACGGTGAGACGAGGTGTGCGAGGAGTGAGCTGTCGGAGTGCGTTGCTTCTCATCTCCTGCCTGGTGCTGGCTGTCGCGACGGCGGGCCTGGCGATGCCGGCGGATGGCATCGCGGGACAGGTGAGTGCGTGGCGATCAGGCGGTGCGCCTGACCGCGGGATCGAATCGTCCCGAGACTCGGCCACAGCCAACCCGGATCAACCTCTGGACATCTCGATACGGGTGCTGAGTCCCCCCGCATTGGGGCAGGTCGTGGGTGTCGAGGTGACCGTGGCGCCGTGGATCGATGCGCCTCAGCTCGACCTCGATTTCGTGATACCCCCGGACCTCGCAGTGCCGGGCGCTACGTCTGCGTGGCGCGAGAGCGTTGCCGCGGGGGCCTCTCTCACCAGGTCCACGCAGGTGCAGTTGCGGCGCGAGGGTCTGTTCGAACTCCGGGCGCGTGCCAGCTTCGCCGTTGAGGGCGGCGGGTTTGCGAAGCATGCGGTCGTCTTCCTCGATGTGCGTAAGGAGGGCTCGACGGTGTTGGCCGAACGGCCCACCCCGCCCCCGCTGCACAGCGGGCGGGCGAAGCAGGTGGCCGGCACGGCGTCCACCCCGACCGGCCCTCCCGTCGAGACGAGTGACGGCTTCCGAGTGTACGGGTGGTTGGTATACTCGGATATGCCCTACAACACCAACGGCTTCACCGGCGCGCGCGTCTATCGTCCCATCCGCTGCGCGGAGGTAACGGTATATGACCAGGAGGACTACGGGCCTGACGAGGAATGGCCTCCCGTCTGGACCAACTGCAACGGCTACTTCGAGGTCTGGGTACCGAACAATGACGATGGACCGCTCCAAGAAGGCCGCGACATCTTCGTCAAGGTCCGCTCGGCGAACGACTGTACCGTGGAGGTGACGGACAACGGGTTCCTCTGGGACACTGTCTATGACGTGCGCTCAGACACGCGGGAGGACTGGTCAGGCGGTGACCTGTACATCGGGACACTGACGCCTGACACGGACGACTTGAATGCGGTCTTCAACATCATGGACACGATCCTTGCCGGGTGCCAGTGGGCGAGCGGGCTGGCGGGGGAAAGGCCCGCGAAGGTGTACTGCCGCTGGGAACCAGGCTACGACGACCATCGCGCGCACTCCTCGCACTACCACTCGGACCGCCACATAATCGATCTGCTGGACCTCGCAGACAACCCCCAGCAGTTCGACGACGATGTTATCCTCCACGAGTACGGGCATCACGTCGCACATGTCTATTCCTACGACCACTCGCCGGGACGTGGCCACTACTGGAGCGCCGACTACGACAGCTACTACCGCACCCGCCCCGACGACAAAGGAGGGCCCCTCTCGCTGCTCGAGTCGCAGCAGTTGTGCTGGTCGGAGGGGTGGGCCACCTATGCGTCGAGCGCGATCCGGGACAGGCCGACCTATGTCGACAACTTCAGCCTGGACCCCGGTACTGACCCGTATTGGGTCAACCTGGAGGTGCCCACCGAACATGTGACTGGCGACGAGTGCGAAGGCGCGGTGGCCGCCACGCTGTGGGACATCTATGATGGCAACGATGACCTCCGCGACACGCTGAGCCTGGGCTCCGACGAGATCTGGGGCATCTTCGACTGGTACTTTGAGGATTCCCTCGACTGCACCTTGCGTACGTTCTGGGACGGATGGCTCGGCTCCGGGTACGGCGAGCTGTGGGGCCTGTGGGCGATCTTCCATGAGCGCGGCGTGAACTACATTGTGGAGCCCGTGGGGGCGAAGTTCCTCGCCGACGTGACCAGCGGCAGCGCACCGCTGCTGGTCCAGTTCACTGACTGGTCGGAGGGCGGGCCCGATACCTGGAGCTGGGACTTCGGGGATGGCACCGGCTCGGCCGAGAAGAACCCGAGCCACCTTTACGTGCCGCTTGGCGAGTACACGGTCAGCCTCACCGCCTCCAGCTCGCTATCGGGTTTCAGCGACACCGAGACCTGGGTGGAATACATCAAAGCGGGGGGGAGCGTGGATTTCGTTGCCGACCTGGATTGCAGCTGGCCGCCCATCACCGTAACCTTCACCGACGTCTCGACGACTGGGCATATCGTATGCTGGGACTTCGGCGATGATAGCCAGTCGGGTCTGTATGGCGAGCCCATCCACACCTACGAGTTCCCCGGGCGCTACACGATCAAGGCAGTCGCCGTGGTAGGCACCTCCGGCCAATGCGCCATGAAACCGCAGTACATCCATGTGCGAGGCGTGTGTGCCGATTTCACCGCGAATTGGACGGGGGAGGGGGACCCCTGGACCGTGCAGTTCACCGACCTTTCCGGCGGCCGCCCTGGCGCCGACTGCTGGTGGTGGGACTTCGGCGATGGCACCGCCGGCTCTGATCAGCAGAACCCCCAACATACGTACACCGCGCCCGGCGCCTACAGGGTGACCCTGCGAGCGAGCACGCCGTGGGACTGCGATACCATGACGAAGGCCGACTACATCACGGTGCTAGGGCCCCCGGTGGCTGAGTTCGAGGGGACCCCGATGGGTGGGGCACTGCCACTCACCGTGAACTTCAGGGACTTCTCCACCGCCAGGCCCACCTTCTGGCTCTGGGAGTTCGGGGATGGCGGCACCTCCGCCGAGCAGAACCCCACCCATCAGTATAGCGAGGTCCACACATATCCCGTCACGCTCACTGTCAGCAATGACTACGGCTCAGACACCGAGACCAAGGAGCGCTACATCCGCGTCACCTTCACGGACATTACCAGGGACTACTGGGCGGCGCTTGAGATCCTGGCGTGCGTGGACGCGGGCATCGTAAAGGGCTACGGCGACGGCACCTACCGGCCCACCGGCATCGTGACCCGCGACCAGATGGCCGTCTACATTGCACGCGCCCTGGTGATCCCCACCGGAGATGCGGCCATTCCTGACCCCGAACCGCCGCCCACTTTCTCCGACGTGTTGGCCGACCACTGGGCCTACAAGCACATCGAGTACTGCGTGGCCAACCACATCGTAGTGGGCTACGCCGTGGACAACACCTATCGGCCGGGGGAGAAGGTGAACCGGGGTCAGATGGCGGCCTATGTGGCGCGGGCGATCTACAGTCCGCGGGGCATCCCGCCGGATGATCTGCCCGGCTACGCACCGCCTGCTGTTCCGAGATTCCCCGATGTGCCCACCGACCACCCGTTCTACAAGTACGTCGAGTACGTCGCGGGCGTAGGCGTCGTCCAGGGCTATGGGGACGGCACCTACCGCCCCGCGGACCTCGTGAACCGGGGCCAGATGGCGGTGTACGTGGCGCGGGCATTCAAGCTGCCGATATGAGCAGGAGTCCGTGGCCAGAGCAGGGCTCCACCAAACCGCAAGGCGCCTGAGGAACGGGCATGGGACGAGAGATGCAGGAACAGCAAACGAGGCCCCCGAAGGCTTGGCTGGCTGGCCCTCTCTTGGCTGGGCCGCCCCTCGACTGCGCTCGGGGTGTCCCTTGCGATGGGGGGTGGGGCGACCCTGAGCTTGCCGAAGGGCCGCCTGGGGGGCGAATTGCGGCCATCTGCGCCCGCACCAGAGGATCCGGAGTTCATCGCTGCTGTCCGAGCGGGCGACCACGCCGCTGTTTCCCGCGCGCTGGAGATGTGCCTTCCCTCCCTTGGCCAGATGGTCTCTCGGCGCTTCGGCCTGTCACGAGAGGAGTGCGAGGACGTTCTCCAGGAGGTTCAGGTCGCGTTCCTGGCAGCCGCCCTGCGCTTCCGAGGGGAATGCACTCTGCACAGCTACCTGATGCAGATCGCGTGCCACAAGTGCACGGACTACCTGCGTCGGCGAGAGCGAAGCGGCGCTCACTCGCACGCAAGTGGACAGCGACAGGCCGCCGCGCGAAACGACGACGCCCTCGAGATAGCCGTCAACAAGGCGGCGTTGGCGGAAGCCATGTCATGTCTGACGCCGCGCGAGCGGCGGCTGGTTGAGCTCTTCTACACGGAGGCGAGGAGCTACCGCGAGATCGCGGCCGAGCTGGGGATCGCGATCGGGGCTGTCGGCGGGCTGAAGGCAGCAGCTCTGCTGAAACTGCGTAAGGCGCTTGAGGTGGTGCCGCGCGGTGATGGAAACGCGTGAGTCATGCGATCTGGAGGGCGCAGATGAACCAACCCAGCCATGAGGATGACAGCCACTGCCCGCCGCTCGGCACGATCATGGCGCTATTGGATGGGCAACTGGAGGGGCGCGGCCGGTCGGAGGCGGAAGCGCACCTGCAGGCATGCGAGCGCTGCCGCCAGTTGGCCGCCGAGCTCAGAGACACGGACCGGGCGGTTGAGCGCGAGCTAAGCTGTCTTGATGACGAGGGGATTGCCGCCTATGTGGAGCACCGGCTCAGGCGAAGGCGCGGGACTCTGGCCAGGTCACAGGTCGTGCGGGTGCGGCGCCATCTCGCTCGCTGCGACCGGTGCCGAGAGCAGGTGGCCTTGCTGACCGCAGCGTGCCGGGCCGGTGTAGGCCCAATCGGCCGGTTGCTAGGCCTGCTCTCAGGAGGCGATCGAGCGTGGCAGCCGGCAGTGCGTTGGGCAAGCTTGGCCGCGGCCGCGGTACTTGCAGTCCTGGCCGTGTGCCTGCTGGCCACCCGATCCGGACCGCGGTCACATCCGCTGCCCGTCACGAGACAGCCGCGGGTCGCGCACGCGCGGCCTGGCGCCGAACCAGTGCAGCCACCAAGAACAGCCTCCCATCTGGAAGCAGCCCGCGCTCCGGCCATCGTCTCCCGACCACCATCCTTGGCCCAGCGGCCCGAGTCGAGCGGGAAGGGCGTTCCGCGACCCACCGGCAAGCTGGCTCCCCCGCGGCCCGAGGCGGCGCTGGTGCCACCAGGAGAGAAGCCAGAGACGACGCTGCCCGCGGCACTGGCGGCGTTGGCGCTCACGGAGAAAAGCGGCAAGGAAGCCGAGCGGGCGCGGGCGGCCTTGCAGGTGGCCAGCCTGTACCACCAGCAAGCCAAGTACGAACTGGCTGCGAGGTACTACGGCCAAGCGGCAGCTGCGGCGGACAAGGGAGGCCAGCGCGCTCTGAAGGCGGATGCGCTCATTCTCCTGGGTGCGAGTCTGGCCGAGCTTGGTGAGGTCCAGAAGGCGCGCCAGCAGTTCGCCGCGGCGCTCAAGCTCTCCCGCGAGATCGGATACGCCAAGGGCGAGCAGAACGCACTCATACAACTCCAGCTGCTGGGTGAAGATGCCGGCCAGGGCATAGGCGAGTGAACGGCGGCAGGGGCAGAGGAAACATGACCATGAGGCCGGGAGCAGCTGGTCTCGCGCTGATAGCCTTCCTGCTGCTGGTCTTCGGCAGGGAGGCCCGAGCTGTCACCCAGGACCAGATGTACGAGCTGTGGGGGGAAGCGGCGAAGTGCTTCGAGGCCCAGCGCACCTTCCTACCTCCCAACGCGGAGGCCAGCCGCCAGTTGGAGCGGGTGGGGCAGCGCATCGTCCAGAGCTGGCCCGACCGCCGGTGGATCAGCCACACCTTCCTGGTGCTTGATGAGCCCGGACTGGGAGCTTGGTCCTTCCCGGTGTCGCCGGTGCAGCACAGGGTCTATGTCACCCTAGGCCTGGTGCAGTTCGTGCGGAATCGCGGCGGCGCCGAGTGTGATGATCTGCTTGCCGGGGTGGTGGGCCACGAGATCGCACACCTGATGCGGGACCATCACCTGCTCCGCCACCGCCGGGCTGAGATGCTGGGCCTGGAAATCCCGGCCGACCTGGCGGAGTGGCCTGCCCGGGTGCTGGGCAAGTGGCAACGGGAGGATGAGTTCGAGGCGGATAGCTATGGCGCGCTGTACGCCATGCATGCTGGCTATCGCTTCGACGGAATGGTGCGGTTCCTCGGCCACTACCTGCGGCGCAATGGAGACGAACAACTGCTGGACGCGGTGGGGGCGTCAGCACGACGAGATCATCCTTCACTCAGTGCCCGGATCGCCCAGCTGCAGCAGGAGAGAGCGAAGATCGAGGACGCCAGGCTGCTGTTCGGGTGGGGCCTCGACCTGTTGCGCGTCGGGGAGTGGGGGCCGGCCCGGAGCTGCTTCGCCCAGGTGCGGAACGTCTTCATGCTCAGTCCCACGGTGGTGCACGATCTGGCATACGCCGAGCTCAGGCAGTATGAGGCCAGTGTGGCCGCCGGACCGCCGCTGGCGCAGTGCGTGGCTACCGATTACGCGTCACAGCCGTTGCCCAAAGGCCCGGAGGCCGCTCCCCAGCGCGGCCTGTTGGCCGAGGCGAAGGGCGACTTCCTGAAGGCCTGTGAACTGGACAGGGATGGAGGCTTTCTCGCTCCGCGCCTGGGCCTGGCCTGCGTCTACCTCTACGAGGGAGACGACGCCAAGGCCCAGATCCAGCTGCAGGAGGTCCGGGTGGGTTCGGACGGGCCGGCCTACCTCAACCTGGCAGGCGTGGTGGCAGAGCACAGCGGGGACGCCGCTGCCGCCCTGCGGTCCTACTGCAAGGCCCTCAGTCTGCCAGTCCATGCCAGCGCACAAGAGGCAGCAGCAGAGGCCGCGAAAGCGTCCGATCCTTATCTACCCGCGCTCTACAATCTAGCCCACCTGCTGGAATCGCAGGGGCACAAAGCGGAAGCGGCCCAAGTCTACCGGCACTACCTCAGCTTCGAGGGCAGCTTCAGCTCTCTGGGAGTGAGGGCGCGGGACGGGCTGCTGAGGTGCGGCGGAGCCCTGCCCTCGTCGGAGCCACTGGAGGCGGTGACGAACTACCGGGGGATGGACCTGAGGTCGAGCGGAGCGCTGGTGATGAAGGCCGCCCTGGGGGAACCGGAGTCCGAGCGCACCCTCCCGCTGGGCCGGGGTGAGATCACCCTCTGCGAGTACCCCTCCCAGGGGATCACAGTCGCGTTGGCCCCCGGGCTGGCCGGAGAATCGGTGGTGACCTGTATTGCACTGTCCGAGCCGAACCGGGATGCACTCATGGGAGTGTACCTGGGAGATACCGCCGCCAGCTTGCGCAAGCGCCTGGGGAATCCCCGGGCGGTGACCGCGGAGTCCGGCGAGGCATCGTGGTGGGACTACGGGCGCTACGGCCTGGCCTTTCGGGTGGAGGGTGACAAAGTGACTCGATGCCTGGTCGGCCGGCGCAAGTAGCCGCGGACCTGCGTCTAAGGATGTGGCAGGAGGCGTGAGATGGGCAGAAGCAGCTTCCGATCGGCGGTGCTGTGGCTGGGCGCCACCGCGCTCGCCTGGGCATCACAGGGGGCGGCCGGCACAGCCGACCCCAGCGGCGAGAAGGTGGCGATCGTGGTGGGTGTGCAGCGCTACTCGGAGACCAAGGGCTTTGCCCCCCTGCGCTACGCGGAGCGAGACGCGGAGAGCTTCTATGGACTGCTGGTGGATCCCCAGAGGGGCGGCTACGATCCGGCGAGGGTGAAGCTGTTCACCACCGCCAGCCAGGACCCGCAGCAGTTGCCCGTGCGGGGATACTTGCTGGCTGCCCTCAACCACCTGGAGGACTGGGCGAGCACGGCTGGGGGAGGGGCGCTGGACACGGTACTCATCTACTTCTCCGGCCACGGGGTGACGGAGGGGAGAAGAAGCTACCTGATCCCGGTGGATGCCAGTCGGGATGACCTGGCCAGCACCGCCATTAGCCTGGAAGAGGTGGAGGCGCGGCTGGCCAGGTGCGGGGCGAAGAAGCAGATCATCATCCTAGATGCTTGCCGCTTCCAGACCACGCCCGGCAAGGGCGCCGGGGAGTCGCAGGCCGTCTCCTTTGCCAAGAAGCTGGAGGAGTTGGGCCGGGCGCAAGGGCGGGTAGTGCTGGCATCTTGCGGTGAGAACGAGGCCTCCTACGAGGACGAGGCAAGCAGGCACAGCGCCTTCACCGCCTTCCTGCTGCAAGGACTGCTGGGGCCGGCGGACGCGGATGCCGATGGCGTGATCACCGTTACCGAATCGCTCGAGTACGTATCCAGGGAGATGCTGCCCTGGTCTCGCCAGCAGGAGTTGCAGCAGACCCCCAGGCTCTATGGAGAGATCAGCCTCACCCTGCCCCTGGTGCGGTGCCCGCAGTGGGGAGAGTTGAGGATCACCTCCGTGCCCTCCGATGCGGAGGTGTTCATTGATGGCCAGAGCACCGGCCAGCGCACCCCCTATGCCAGCAGGATCAAGCTCGAACAAGGGCGCTCGCGGGTGCTCAAGTTGAGTCTGAGGAGATCTGGCTACCAGGCGCTGGAGAAGGAGGTGGCGCTGGCGGCCGGGGCGGTCTCCGAGCTGGGGCTGGCGCTCACGGAGCAGCCACGCCTGGCCGCGCACATGGTGCCCAGACTGAGGCCGGCGCTGGCCGACTGGACAGTTAGCACCTTCTACGCGGGGGCGGGATACGTCAGCGGGCTGGCTCCTCGTCCCGATGGCAGCGTGCTGGTCGCGGTGGCTGTTCCGCAAGCGGTGCCACAAGGCGTATACGTAGCCTACCCGGGTGACGAATGTGACACCGGCGACGCCTACGGCCCCCCGGGCGACCCGCTCAAGTGGCCCGATGGTGTCTGGCTCCATCCGGACGGCCGGGTGTTCGTCACCGAGAGCCCTACCTCCACCATCTGGATGATCCCTGCTCCGGGGGCGACTTCTCAGGTCTTCACGCGCTCCATCGTAGAGCCCTACGACATCCTCATCGCGCCTGCTGGCTTCGATGGTCCCCAGGTGCATCCGGGTGACTTCCTGGTCTGCGCCGGTGGCAGCGACCCCACCCAGGCCGGCCTCTGGGTGCTGGACCAGAAGGGTCTCGCCCCGCGTCGGCTGGTCGGGCCCCCGGCGCTGGCGAACGGCCTGATACACGCGGCCCTCGGGCCGGACGGGACGCTCTACGCGATGGAGGATGACGCCGCACGCGATGGGGTCACCATCGTGGCCATCTCCCCCCACGGAGACGTAACCCTGGTGCTGGCGAATCACATGGTCTCGCTACACGCCCGGCAGGCCGGTCCCCTGGCGCTGCACGCGGTCACAGGTGATATCTACTTCGCCTACGGCCCGTCCGTCTACCAGCTGTCCCACGGGACAGGCAAGGTCGAGACTGTCGCAACAGCCGGCGGGGATATCACCGCGCTGGCGTACAGGCCAGGCGGAATTGCACTGGTAGTGGGCGATGCCGGCGCCAGCCAGGTGGTGGAGCTGAGGCAATCACCTCCCGGCGCCCCGAAGCTCCAGGTGGAGATCAGTCGCGGGTACATACACGACGGCTCCGGCCGGGCCGGACGCTCGTACCGCCAGACCGTACACGTCATAGCGCGCGATGAAAACGGTGCAGGTGACATCGCCTCCGTCACCATAGTTGACCCCAACGGCGGCACCCACGTGCTCACGCCCGAGAGTGGCCCGTGGACAGCCCCCGCGGCGCCGGTCACCTCCGGCGACTGGTACTCCTACGCCGGGAGGGGTGTCGCTCGCTGGCAGCAGCAAGAGGGCAATGGCATAGCGTGCTTCTGGGGCGAGTGCGGGCTTTCTCAACCACCCAACGGCCACTATACCATCACCGCGACAGATCGCAGCGGGAACTCGACCACGCTCACCACCCAGAAGGTGCCCCCGCCAGATGATATCTACCTGGAGCTGCTCTCCCCAGGCAACGGCAGTGTGATCACCGACAATGCTCCGCTTTTCTCCTGGCGCTGCGACCGGCCCGGTTGTGCCTACGGCGTGGAGGTCTCTGGAGAGGACGGCCCGAGCAGCGATCGGATCTGGGTCTGGGAGGCCCCGAACGGGGCCGAACCTAAGATCACCTACAACGCCGATGGACGCGCGCAGCTCCCCGTGCTCGTCCCCGGTCACATCTATGGCTGCGCGGTGGGCGCCACGTGCCCGGAAGAGCCGCCAATGCAGGACCCGCAGGTGAAGGTCCACACCTGTGCTCAGGTCTGGGGCAACTTCGCTGTCTTCCAGGAATGGCCGCAGCGCCCTCCTGAGTTGGCCGGCAAGCTGGCCTACAACCTCAGCCCCCGAGGCTGGTTTGGGCAGACAGGTATGGCCTACAGCCGCGACCCGAGTGTCCGGATGTGGCTCAACGGCGCTCCGGACTGGTCGCCGGATGGGACAAGGCTGCTCAGCATGGGGCCCATTGTTGGAGCGCTCGACGGTACTCCCCCCGTGGTTGTGCCCCGCGCAGAGGGTTGGGACGCTCGCTGGTCGCCGGACGGTCAGCGCATCGCCTACGTACGCGAGGGGCCGTGGAGCCCCTTCGCCGCCAAGAATGCGGACATCCACATCGCGGATACCGATGGCTCGCATTCGTACGCTCTTGTGGACTCAATCGAGTGCGGCGAGTGCCATCCCGCTTGGTCCCCGGACGGTCTCTGGATCGCCTATCATAGGTACACGGGGCCAGACAATCCCGCGGGCGCTGGGCTTCCTGGGGATCCGGTCAGAGTCGGTCAGGGGGCGTGGATCGTGCGCTACGACGGGAGAGAGGACCATCCGTTGGATGCCACCGGCGTTCGCGGATACCCAGGTTACGAGGTGATTTCCCTCAAGCCGGGCACCTGGTCTCCGGACGTAAGCCTGATCGCGGTCGCCTTCGGGGCTGAACTGGCAACCAGCAGAGGCGCGCAGAGCAGTGCCACTGAGGGTGCAGCTATCTGGGGTATCGGCACCATCGCGCCCGAGGGCGGTGAAGTCACCCCGGTGTTCGTCGCTCCGCCGGGCGCGGTCTGCTGTGCGGGGCCGACCGACCCGATCTGGTCGCCGGGCGGCGAGAAGATCGTCTTCTCCTCCGCGCACCATCTCAAGCAGTTCCGGGGCCGGGGCGAGTTTGAGCTGGGCGTCGAGCTGTGGATGGCCAACGCCGACGGATCTGGCGAACCAGTCCGGCTCACCTATGACGATCGCTTCACGCACCGCGCAACCTGGTGGGCGCCGAACACCGAGCCTGGTTCGCAGGTGAAGGTGGTGAAGGGCGATGCCAGCGCCACCTTCGAAACGGTCACCGAGGCCGGCTGCACCAGCCTTGTTGCCTACCTCGATCCACCCCAGTCGCTCCCCGAGGGGTCCCGGTTCGCGGGGCTGCGGTATGAGCTGGCGACCACAGCCAAGGTCAGCGGCGCCATCGGTCTCGAGATCCACTACGAGAAGAAGTCCATCCCCGCCGGCCGAGAGCACGGCCTTCGTCTGCTGCACCACGAGGGCGATCGCTGGGTGGATGTCACGGCCGACCCTGTTGACGCAGTCAGCGACACCATCCGCGGTCGCTGCACAACCCCGGGAGCCTTCGCCCTCGCGGTAGCGCCATAGAGGTCGTCTGGCATATCGCCTCCGCCGGGTGGGCGGCCGCACGCGGCCGACTGTAGTGGTTACCTCGCCGTAGAATGCGGGGGTCGAGTGGCTCTGAGACCGCCGCACACGGCCAGATAGGCAGGCGCGGCGCACGTCTCACACGGCCGTTTGTCGCGACAGAATGCAGGCTACGGTCCTACCCCTCCACCTCCGCCCCCGACTCCTCCACTGGCTCCGTGACTGCATTCCGAAGCCATACCTGATCGAAGCCCTCCTCTCTGCGCGCCTCAACCGTCACATGAACGGTGCCGGCCGCGTCCGCCAGGTTGGCCAGCCCATTCCACGCGGCGTAGAGCTGCTGCCGGTTCGCCCGGAAGCTGAGTTGAACCGCCGTCTGCTTATCGGGCGTTGGCCCCGGACCTGGCGGGACCGGCCCCGGTCCGATTGGCATGGGCGGCTGCGGGCCGACAGGAACCTCCACCGTTGGCTCAGCTGGCAGCGCCTGCGGCAGCATCGCCCGATCGCCAAGGATCAACTCGCCCGCTGGCGGTGCCTTCCATTGGAGATCAACCTCAAGCGGCGATGGAATGGATGCGAGTCAAGGCATCGTGATAGACTGCATATCCCGCCCCCGCTGTCAACCTACGACTTCGAGGGCCGGAGCGACCTGGAAAACGCAGTAGCGGGGTCCCGATTCGAACCTGCGACCTTCGGCTCATCTGCGCCGATCCAGGCCCAGTGGGCACGGCCTCAACCGAAGCTGGCCATGACAACCAGCTTCGGCCAGCAGCTGTCTCACATGAGTTCGCGACGCGACGAGACTTTCGCCGCGTCGAGTTCGATGCCCAGGCCGGGCGTGTCGGGCGGCCTGATCTTCCCCGACGCGGGCTCGAGATAGCCCCTCATGAAGCGCTGCTTGTGGCGTTGATGGAGAACCAGGAACTCCACCTGCGGCAGGACCGAGCGCGGGCAGGCGGCCGCGACGTGGACCGCCGCGTGGAGCGAATGGCCATGCGGGCATACGGGGATGTCGTAAGTGGAGCAGAGCGCTGCTATCTTCACCAACTCGCTGATGCCTCCGCACCAGTCGGGATCTGCCTGCATTACATCCACGGCTCGGGCGTCCAGTAGTTGCTTGACCTGCCAGCGTGTGTAAACGTGCTCGCCAGTGGCAACCGGCACTCCAGTGGACTCGCGAATGGTGGCAAGCGCGTTGATGCGATCAACAGGGACGGGCTCTTCGAGCCAGGCAGGCCGGAAGGGTGCGATCCGACGTCCTACGTCGATCGCGTAGGGAAGGTCCCAGGAGTTGAACGCGTCGAACATGAGCGCGGTCTGCTCGCCTACTGCCTCACGCAAGACGCGAACCATCTCGACGTTCTGTGACGCACCCTCTTCGCCGGCCCCGGGCCCCCAGCGGAAGAACCACTTCTGTGCCTGGTAGCCCAAGTCTCTGTACTCACGCGCCCTGGTCGCCAACGCCTCCCTCTGCAGTGAGAAGCCGAGCATGCTGGCATAGGCGTGGACTTCCTCCTGGACCGGGCCGCCGAGGAGCCGATACACCGGAAGACCGAGCGCCTTGCCTTTGAGGTCCCAGAGCGCGCAGTCGAGCGCGCTCATGGCCATCATGTAGTAGCCGCTGCGACTGTGACGGTTCCTGCGCAGGAGCAGGTCCCATATCGTCTCGATGGCCAGTGGGTCGTGTCCCACGACGAAGTCGCGCATCTCCCGACGGAGGATCATGGCGTGCGGCCCATCCACCGGCCCGAAGATGCCACTAACACCCGCATCGGTGCGGACCTCTAGGTACACGTCTCTGTGCTCCACAGCCTCGCCAGGCTGGTGAGCCGGCCGTGTCCATCCCAGGCTGCCGAACTCGGGGTATGAGTCCAGGGGATTGGCGATGCGCTCTTCGGACTGAATCTCGTCAACCGGGAACTGCCCGGTCAGCTCAATGAGAATGAGGTCCGTGATCTTCATCATGCGATCCTTTCGTCAGCGCCACCGCGTCGTGCTGTGGCGGTCATCTCGCCGTGAGAGCGGCTGCTGCAGTCACTTCGCCCTGAGATCGCCCCAGCCTTGCTCAGAGGGTGTTCTCAGAGATATCGTGCACTCTCCATCTCACTGGAGGATGAACCCGCGGGCCGTTGTGGCGGGCCTCCGAGGCCGGCGCAAGACGCTCGTCCGATCGCCCATCAGTGGAATGCCAGTGTGTCCGTAAGTGCCGTTCTCGGCCCACTGCTGGCCGTGACAAGATGGGCCGTCTATGTGCGCTCAGGTAACCATGAGCCGCTTGACTTGCCGGCCTGACGGGACCACAATGGCGCACCACCAACAGCTCGATCAGGCGAACAGGGCTCGGGGCAACTCGAGCCTTGTTCGCGTCTATGGCCCTCTGCTGGGGTGCTGTCAGGCGGCGGGAGTGATCTGCTCCCCGGCTTGGGGCAACGCGTCCTCAGGCTGATCGCCACCGGCCGTGGCCACCGGTTCGGGGGGGCTTCCCAACAACCCGTTCAGCTTCCCCACCGCCATCTGCTTCGTCCGCGTGTCCGAGTGGAGATACTTGGCGGTGGTCTCCAGCTCCGAATGTCCCATCAGCTCTTGCACAGTGCGGATGTCCACCCCGTTGCGGATAAGGTGCGTGGCGAACGTGTGCCGCAGCTTGTGCGGGGTGATGCCCTGGCCGGCCAGGCCCGCCTTCTGGATGACGATCTTCAGCATGCGATTGATGCAGCGGCCGTGGATGGGAAGGCCTTTCCAGGCGCTCACGAACAGGTACCGGCTCTCGGTCTTCGTGCGCCAGGGCAGGTAGGCCCGGATGGCCTCCACCGCCTGGTCTGTCAGCGGCACCACGCGCTCCTTGTCCCCCTTGCCCCGGATCAGCAGCTGCCGCTCCTCCAGGTTCAGGTCGTCGAGCGTGATCCCGACGGCCTCTGAGCGGCGGATGCCGGTGGAGAGCAGCAGCACCACCATGGCTTTGGTCCAGGGCGTATCGGCCGCCGCGATCAGCTGCTGCGCCATCTCCTCGGTCAGGAAGACCGGAACGTACTCCGAGACCCGGGGCAGCGGGAGCCGCCGGGCGGGGTTGGCCTGGGCGTAGCCCATGTCTTGCAGGAAGCCAAAGAAGGAGGAGATGCAGGCGTACTTGCGGCGCAGCGTCAAGGGCGCGGGCTTCCTCAGGCTGACGCCGAACTGGACGATCATCTCCCGGGTGATCTCGGTGGGGGAGGGCACGCGGCCCAGCCGGTGCTTTAGGAACTCCCGTAGCATCCTCATGTCCGTGCCATAGGCGCGGACGGTCAAGGCGGAGAAGCTGCGGTAGTCCTTGAGGTAGCTGAGGAACTCCCTCACCGTGTCATCGTACGACAGGCCCTCTTCTACGGTTGCGTCCGCCATGTGTGCACCTCCAGTGCTGGTCAGGTGTCACGATACATCACTCTTTGGGCCCACTAAGTCCAGAGGAATCTGTGGGCGCGGAATCTCTGTTCTGGGCCCATTGGCCGACAGCGTGGGAGAGCCAGAAAGTGCAGCAATTTGCTGGCCTTCCTGCCCCTGTGAGAACGGCACGAGGATGCGAGCGACGGCGGATTCAGGGCACCATGCCAAACTAGAGCGCTCTTGTCAGAGAGGCGGAAGAGCTGGGGATTTCCCAGCTCTTTCCGGAGTAGGGGAGGTGATAACGAAAGGAGTGGAGTGGGCCGATAAGCCGAGTTATGTCGCGAGCGTCCATCTATCTAGGGCTGCGGTTGCCCGCAGCCTCAGGCGGCCAACCCGGGGCTGATGCGGCGTCGGGCCAACGCTGGTCCCCGCAGGGACTCGCCCCCTATTCGGCCTTGCTCCGGGCGGGGTTTGGCCAGCCTGCGTGTCTCCACACAGCTGGTGCGCTCTTACCGCACCATTTCACCCTTGCCCTTCGTAGCCTTGGCGACGAAGGGCGGTATGTTTCTGTGCCACTTTCCGTCGGGTCGCCCCGCCTGGGTGTTACCCAGCGCCCTGCCCTGTGGAGCTCGGACTTTCCTCTCCCGCTTGCGCAGGAGCGGACGCCTGGCCCACTCCACTTCATTGTACCACATGCTGGCCAGGATGGGGTCGCGGCTCGCGCGCCCGTCGCCGGTCCTCCCGACCTGTGGGCCGACTCCGCCCAATGTGCCTTGCCAGATCATATCAATGTGACTATAATGGTCTGACCAGGAAGGGAGAAGGAGAACGGCATGAAGACTACAGCCATCTCGAATCTGAAGGCGAGACTCAGCGAGCACATCGCCTGGGTCAAACGCGGGGAGGAGGTGCTGGTCACCGAGCGCGGGAAGCCGGTTGCCCGGATCGTGCCGGTGGCCGGAGGCACGGCCGACGATGACCGGATGCGAGGACTGATCGCCCGAGGCATTGTCCGATCGGGGAAGAGGCAGCAGCGTAAGGCGCTCTCAAAGCTCCCCGCCTATAGGGTGCCAGAAGGAGCAGTGCTGCGCGTGCTGGAGGATGAAAGACAGGACCGGACATGAGGTGGTGGGATACGTCGGCACTGCTTCCCTTGCTGCTGCGACAGGAGGTGACTGACCAACTCAGAGCCCTGCTCGCGTCGGATGACGGCCTCGTGGTGTGGTGGGGCACGAAGATCGAGGCGGTCTCTGCCGTGTCCCGCTTGGAGCGTAACGGCCAGCTCGACTCCAGCGTCACATCTCAGTTGCTCAAACAGCTCGACCGTCTGCTGTCGGCCGTTTACGAGGTGCAGCCTCTGGAGGAGGTGCGCACGACGGCCTGCCGCGCGCTGCGCGTCCATGAACTGCGAGCCGCAGACGCGCTGCAGTTGGCGGCAGCCCTCGTCTGGGCAGGGCATAGTCCTGCAGGACTGGGCTTCGTCTGCCTCGACCGTCGGCTGCGCGAGGCAGCCATGCGCGAGGGGTTTGAGGTGCTGCCCGAGTCGTCGTAAGAGGACTGCGGAAGGCCCGAACAACTGCCGAGACAGATCGCGGCTACTTCGTCGGTCAGTCACTGAATCGATAGGCCGAGTTATGTCGCGAGCGTCCATCTATCTAGGGCTGCGGTTGCCCGCAGCCTCAGGCGGCCAACCCGGGGCTGATGCGGCGTCGGGCCAACGCTGGTCCCCGCAGGGACTCGCCCCCTATTCGGCCTTGCTCCGGGCGGGGTTTGGCCAGCCGGTGTGTCTCCACACCGCTGGTGCGCTCTTACCGCACCATTTCACCCTTGCCCACCGCACTTCGGCGACGCAGGGCTTGCCCTACGAAGCCTTGGCGAAGTAGGGCGGTATGTTTCTGTGCCACTTTCCGTCGGGTCGCCCCGCCTGGGTGTTACCCAGCGCCCTGCCCTGTGGAGCTCGGACTTTCCTCTCCCGCTTGCGCAGGAGCGGACGCCTGGCCCACTCCGCCTTATTGTAGCACACACCACGGCCGCACGGGCAACCTGACAAGAGGTCGCCGCGCACGGCTGGTATGGGCAGACCGTTCAGGCTGCAAGGAGGTCCATATTCCGAGGCTGAACCTCTTCCTAACGATCGGGCCGGCCCTGCGGGGCGGATTGGGAGGGCGGGGATGGAAAGAGAAGTCAGGTTCGAGTATCTGCGGCCGTCGCAGGTCATTGCCGAACGCGAGCGATGCCCGCTCGTGTTTCTGCCGCTCGGCCCCCTCGAGTGGCACGGTCCGCACCTTCCCATGGGCACCGATCCGCTCAATGCGCAGCAAGTAGCGCTTGGCGTCGCCCGCGAGGTAGGCGGGATCGTATTGCCCCCTCTCTTCCTCGGCACCGAGCGAGAGCGGAGCCCGCAGATGCTGCGGAGCATCGGGTTCAAGGGTGACGAGTACGTCGTCGGGATGGATTTCCCAGGTCTGCCGATCCACAGCTTCTACTGTCCGGAGGAGGTCCTCGCGCTGACGGTGCGCAGCTATCTCGACCTTCTCGTGAGGCGGGGGTATCAGCTCATCGTGCTCCTCAATGGTCACGGCGCGGACAACCAGGTGCAGACGCTCCAGCGGCTGGCGGTGGAGTACACGAACACGACTCGCGCCAGGGTCCTCGCGCTGATGCCGATGCTGCGCTCACCAGGCGACTACCTGAACGGGTCACATGCCACCCGGGTGGAGACCGCGCTCATGCAGGCGGCCACCCAGAGTGTTGACCTCACCGCACTGCCTCCGGGGCCGCTCCGCAATACGGAGCTGGCGATTGTGGATGAGCCGACCTTCCAGGGATGTCCGACGGAGGACTTCACTGTCCGTCCCCAGGATGATCCGCGCCAGGCCACTCCAGAGGAAGGCCGGCGTCATCTCCAGAGCATCATTCGCGACCTCGCCGAGGTGGTGCGGTCGGAGCTGCATGGGAACGTCTGCCCGACAGGCTGAGGGTCACCCAGGCCGCGACTCCGACTGTGGCGTTGTCCGACTTCTGGGCGACCGACTCGGCCGCTAGGCATATCCCCCTCCCGGCCGCGCAGATTCGCGGCAGGCCCGCGGCGCGGCCGCGTCGAAGCTACGGCCGGCGGGCACGGGAATGCCCGCCCTACAGGAACCCACGGCCTAGCACGATGTCAGGCCATGCGGAGGAGGGCGAGGTGAAGCGGAGTACGGTGGCAGAGATCAAGTCCCACGCCAAGCGATTGGGGCCCAGGCTGGTCGCGTGGCGGCGCCATCTGCACATGCATCCGGAGCCCAGCATGCAGGAGCACGAGACCGGCGCGTTCGTGGAGGCGCGGCTGAGGGAGATCGGCGTGGACTCGGTCAGGACGGGTGTGGGTGAGACTGGCGTAGTGGGCCTGATCCGCGGCCGCGGCCGGAGGACCGTCGGCCTCCGCGCCGACATGGATGCGCTGGAGCTCGAGGAGGCGAACCAGGTCCCCTACCGATCTCGCCGCCCGGGTCTCATGCACGCCTGCGGCCACGATGGACATGTTGCCTGCCTGCTGGGCACGGCCGCTATCCTCAAGGCCATGCGCAACCAGCTCCCCGGCAATGTCAAGCTGATCTTCCAACCCGGGGAAGAGGGCGCAGGCGGCGCGGCCCGCATGATCGCGGATGGTGTCCTCGAGAAGCCGAAGCTCTCGGCGATCGCGGCGCTGCACGTGGACACCGAGACCGCGTGCGGGAAAGTGGCGATCAGGAGGGGTTATCACACCGCGCAGGTTGACGACATAGTGCTGACCGTGCGAGGGAAGACTTCCCATGTGGCACGGCCCGATCTCGGGGTAGACGCGATCTCGGTCGCCTGCCAGGTGTTCCTCGCCATTCAGCAGTTCGTCGCCCGGCACACCAACGCGCTCGACCGCAAGCTCATCGGATTCGGGCTGATCAGCGGCGGCACGCGCATGAATGTCGTAGCCGACCGGGTGAGGCTGGAGGGAACCATCCGCACCATCGAACCCGAGGGGAGGGAGGCCTTGCTACGTTTCCTGAAGCGAGACGCGAGCAGACTGGCCGCGAGCATGGGCGCGCGCCTGCAAGTCGAGATCAGAGAGAGCTACCCGCCCCTCGCGAATGATGATCGGGTCGTGGACGTGGTTGCTGCCAGCGCCTGCGACCTTGTGAGCGAGAGCAACGTCGTACAGATCGAGCGGCCCGTCCTGGGAGGTGAGGATTTCTCCTACTTCGCTCTCGCCGGTGTTCCCGCGGCAATGTTCGGCCTTGGCATCCGGGACGAGAAGAAGGGCTTCGCCGCACCCGGCCACAACGCCAACTTCGACTTTCCCGATCGCCGCGTCCTGCCCCTCGGCGCGGCCATGCTGGCCGCGGTGGCGGTCCGGTTGCTGGAGCAGGTCTGAGCGGACGGAGTTCCCGCGCGCTCGCAACGCCGGGATCGTTCGGCTGCGCCTACAGATTCTCTTGCATTACGGTGACAGCACCGGGGCGGCCGCGCGGCAACGCCGCAGCCGTGTGTAATGCAAGAGAATCTCTTGTAGAAGCGTCACGCTCTGCGCTGAGGAGTTTCCTGCATTATAGCTCGTATCACTATAGTGCAGGAAACTCCACGAGCATCACCGCGTCACAGTCGCCGTAGGCCACCGCGCCGCACCAGGATCGCCGCGCTTGTCACCCACAGCGCGAGCGCCAGCAGGAAGACGGGCCTGGGGCCCACTAGGTTGGTCAGGGCGGCGCCGGCGAAAGGCCCCGGGATGCCGCGGCAGGCCTGCCAGAAGGCGAACATGCCGGCATAGGCGACAGCCGCGTCGCGGGCGCCGAAGTGCAGCGCGGCATTGACGTATCCCAGGTCTCCGCCGGCCATGGCGAACCCGCCGGCCGCAGCCGCGATCAGCAGGACCGGCACTTGATGGGCGAAGAGGTAGGTGACCGGCACCACCGCGATGACGGAGATCACCATCAGCATCAGCCTGAACGGCCCGTGCCGGTCGAGCACGCGGCCCCAGTAGAGATAGCCCAGAATGCTGAAGGCTGAGGCCATCGTCGCCAGGTAGCCGACCCATTGAGGCGTGATCCTAAGCTCGTCCACCTGGAAGACGGGGATCACGGGTCCCATGATCAGGTTTCCAAGTCCGTAGAGGTAGAAGCAGGTGGAGTAGAGACTGAACGCGCGGTCCGCTCGCACCGCCTTGTAGTCATCCAGGAAGGGACGCCGCGCGACACCGGGATCTTCCGGGGCGGCCCTCACGCCGATGCGTGAGAAGGCCGCAGTGGCCAGCAGCCCCAGCACGGCTGCCGCCGGGAAGACCAATCGGAAGCTGACTCGCTCCAATACCGACCCTCCCACCAGCGCCCCCACCATGGCGCCGGCCACCGCCAACACGCGCACCAGGCCCATCAGCCGTCCTCTCCGTTCCGCCGGGTAAGCGTCGCGGATGACCGCCGCGTAGGCGGGCGAGCTCAGGGCCGAGAAAGCGTTGGCGAGAAAGCAGACCGACACATAGATCGGAGCGATCGAGGCCAATGGCATTAGCATGAGCAGGTAGAACGACCGGCCGACGAACAGCGGCCAGACCGCGTGCGGCAGCTTCGCGCGTCCCCGGATGTGATGGGCTATCACCGGGTTGAACAGGTTGCCGACTGCGCCGGACGCGCTCAGAAGGGCGATCAGGTAGGCCGAAGCGTGCAGGTCGCGGCGCGCGATCACGCCCAGAAACGGGAATAGCGCGCCGGAGAAGAGACCACCCAGCACGCCGGCAGTCGCATCCCAGCGCAGAGCGTGACGGACTGGCTTGCTGAGACCTGGCCAGAGACGCATGATAGCTGCCCGCCTGAGGCGGGCAAGCCCGCCGGGGCGGCCCTGAGTTCGCCGGTGGCGCGAACGCGTCCTGCCCCGGCCCGTGGGGGCAGGCGGTCAGCGCTGCCGTGGCGTCTTGGTCGCGAAGAGCATCACGGGAGTGAAGGTGGTCTTGCCAAGGCGACCCACTCGCATGCAGTAGGTCCGCGCGCCGGTCGGGCGACCCACCACCGGCGCCTGCTCGATGTCGTCGGGCTGCACCGTGGTATCCAGCGGCCCCACGAGCTCCAGACCGGCCGGTGCGAGCAGCACCGATCGCAGATAGTGAGGCCAGAAGTAGGTGCGATTCACCGGGAAGAGCGGTAGTCGGCGAATCCACTGGGCGGCCACAATCATCTCGGTGGAGATCGCGACGATGCCATCCGGCTTCGCCACTCTGGCCATCTCGCGGGCCATCTTCGCACTCTCCGCATGGCCGCCGGTGTGCTCGATGGCAGAGAAGGAGAAGACGATGTCGAAGCTGCTGTCCGGAAAGTCGAGTGCGCGACCGTCCATCCTCCTGACGCTCAGGCGCTCTCGCCGGAACGGGTAAGGCGCGAACCGCTCGGGATGGTCCAGCATGGCCGGGTCGTCGGAGGCCGGGCGCCCATCCGGGGATGAGTAGGCGCCCGTATAGAGGTCAGTGGCCACCACCTGACCGATGTGATTGGCGAGCCAATAGATCGGCGGCTCGTGCCCGGCCCCCACCCCCAGGGCCGCGGCGTCCTCCCTGATGCGGCCCAGCCGCAGCAGTCCGTACATGCCCTGGGTCCATTCCCACTGCGACTTGTTAGGGAAGAGGCGCGGGTCAGCACCCACCCCGCAGATTTCGCGCCAGAGGGCGTTCCACGCGGGGTCGTCCGCATCTCTCGGATCGGCCGCCTTGCAGAGCGCGCGGCCGCGATCATCCACCACGCTCGTGCTCCGTGGCCCGTCGGGCATCCGCCTGCGGCGAGATGCCCGCCCTACAGACCAGAGACATCGCCGCCCTACAGCCCAGCGGGGGCTGCGGAGCAACCCCGCAGCCTGTCAGTCGCGCAGATCGGCGAACAGGGCAGTCGAGATGTAACGCTCGCCCGTGCTCGGATGGACCGTGACGATCGTCTTGCCGGTGCTCTCCGGCCGCTTCGCCACCTCAACCGCCGCCCACGTGTTCGCGCCCGACGAGATTCCGCAGAGAATGCCCTCCTCTGCGATCACGCGCCTGGCCATCGCGATCGCATCCTCATCCTTCACGGTGACGACTTCGTCAACCACCGTCATGTCCATCACATCTGGCCTGAACCCGGCTCCGATGCCCTGGATCTTGTGTGGACCGGGCGCGCCACCGGACAGCACCGGCGAAGCCGCCGGCTCCACCGCGATCACCTGGAGCTGGGGTATGCGCGGCTTTAGCGCATGCGCCACGCCGGTGATGGTCCCGCCCGTCCCGACGCCGGCCACGAAGATGTCGAGTTGTCCGTCGGTATCTCTCCAGATCTCTTCCGCGGTGGTCTCCCGGTGCACCTGTGGGTTGGCCGGGTTCTTGAACTGCTGGGGCATGAAGCCTCCGGGCGTCCCCGCGACCAGCTCCTCGGCTCGCGCCACGGCCCCACGCATACCGTCCTTCCCGGGCGTCAGCACCAGCTCGGCGTTGAATGCTCTCAGCAGCACCCGTCGCTCCAGGCTCATGGTCTCTGGCATTGTGAGAATGAGGCGGTAGCCCTTGGCGGCCGCCACCATCGCGAGTGCGATCCCGGTGTTGCCGCTCGTGGGTTCGATCAGCACGCTCTTGCCCGGCACGATCCGGCCCTCTTTCTCTGCGGCCTCGATCATGGACATGCCGATTCGGTCTTTCACGCTCCCGGCCGGGTTGAAGAACTCTAACTTCGCCAGCACTCGCGCTGGCGCGCCATCCTTCACCCGGTGCAGTTCGACCAGGGGAGTGTTGCCTATCAGCTCGATGATGCTTCGCGCTATCCCGGCCATTCTGGTCTCCAAACTGGGAGGCTCCCGCGCGGTCCACCTGGCTCGCGCCGTCGAGACTCCTCATCAGCAGCGAGAGCGATTCGACATAGACGCGAGTTCTGCCGGCTGGTTCCGCCTCCTGCCGCGGATCGCCGCATGCGTGTGACCTTGTCCGGTCGGCGGCGCTATGGTATAATCCCAGTGCTATGTGTCGGCCCGTATGGGTAGTTCCGCGTCTGGTGCGCGCGGTGGCTGCGGTAGCGATCGTGCTCACCATCCTCTCCTGCGGCATCGCGTGTGCGAGCGCCGAGGGCAAGTACGAGAAGACCTCGCGCCTCCTCAAGCCCGTGGACGTGGTCAGCGGCCCTCAGCTGCAGCAGGCGCGGCGCACCGACCCGGGCCGCCCACTCCAGCTTTCGGGCGTGATCCAGGGGTTGTTCACGGGCAAAGAGGCGCTCTTCATCCTTCGCCTGGTGGACGACTCGACCGTCGAGATCAGATACCAGGGCGAGCGCGCGGAGATCCAGATCGGGAGCCGCGTACGCTGCCTGGTGAAGCCGGCAGATGCCTCCGGTCGCTCCGCTCTCAACCTCGTTGATATCACCTGGGACAGGACCCCGCTGGACGTGCTGGCGCAGGCCGCCCGCGCCGCGCTGAAGATTCCGGTAACGGACAGGGAGGAGATCGCTCGCTCGGCCGCCGAGCTGGCTCGCACGACGACCCCCTTGCCCAGCCGCGGTGCCGATCGCGGCCTGGTATGCCGACGCGCGATCAGCTACCTGAACCCTCGCCTGAGCGCGAGCGACGTGTCCCTGATCGCTGACAGCATTCTGACATACTGCGACAAGTACGGGGTCGTTGACTGGTGCCTGGTGGTGGCCGTGATCGCCGCCGAATCGCGCTTCAACCCGAACGCGCGCTCCTATAAGGGCGCAGCCGGCCTCGGCCAGCTCATGCCCGCGACCGCGGCCGCGCACGGGGTTGATCCCTATGATCCCGTGGCCAACCTGGAGGTGGCGATCCGCATCATCCGGCGGAACCTGGACAAGTACGGTGGGGATCCACTGCGCGCCCTGGCCGCCTATAACGCAGGCACTGGGGCCGTCCAGCGCTACGGCGGCGTGCCGCCCTATCGCGAGACGCGGAACTACCTCTGGACCATCTACGACTACTGGTGCTGGCTCCGGGGCACCAAGCCCGAGCCTCGGCCGCACTAGCAGCCATGGCTTCACGTCCGGCCGGCGGCGGGGCCGGCCCGGTCGAAGGCCCATGATCGTCGCAGTCCATGCCCTCACCGGGGCCGCCCTCAGCCGACTCTGCCGAACTCGCCTTCAGGCATTCAGCCTCGGGTTTCTGTCCCACCTCCCATGTGACATGGCGCCCCACCGAGACCTTGGCCTGCTGGAGGAAGGCGTGCTGCTAGGTGCCGCGCTGAGCCTGGTTGCCGCGATGCCAGGAGCCAGATCGAAGGAGTTCGCCGGTGCCGTTGGTGCCGCGTCCGCGGACGTGGAGAACGTCATCGGACGCGCCCTGGGCATCCCAGACGAACGTCTGCTGCTCCCCACCCACAGCCGGTGTCACGGCCGAGAGATACGCAGCGTGCGAGGGCAAGTCGCACTTTCCCTGTGCGCTTTGGCCGTGATCTGCTGGCCGCGGCGGCATTGACCTAACGCGCCGTCAGCCCTTCGCCTGGCGCCGAGGGTCCCCGGGTGACCCTCTCACGTCCACCCCCTCCTCCGGAAAGCGGGCGCGGGGATGGGCCTGGTCGTAGACCTTCCGCAGATGCCGCCGGGTGACGTGAGTGTAGATCTGGGTGGTGGAGAGACTGGCGTGGCCGAGCAGCTCCTGCACCGCCCGCAGATCGGCTCCCGCCTCCAGCAGATGAGTGGCGAACGTGTGGCGGAGCGCGTGGGGACCGATATCGTGCTGCGCGCAGGCCCGCAGCAGGTGCCCGTGAACCACCCGGCGCACACTGCGGTCAGTCAGTGGGCCTCCGCGGGCATTCAGGAAGAGTCTGTCCTCACGTCGCCGGTCCTGTGGGCGGCGATGGGCGAGCAAGTGCGGCCGTGTTTCCTCCAGATAGCGAGCGATCGCCTCCTGGGCGGGGCGACCCAAGAGGACGACTCGCTCCTTGTCGCCCTTCCCGCTCACCCGCAGCTCCGAGGAGTCCCGGGCCTGCGACGCGGTCAGACTCACCAGTTCTCCGACTCGCAGCCCGGTCGCGTAGAGCGTCTCGAGCAGCGCGCGATCCCTCAGGCCGAGAGGGGTCGCAGAATCGGGGGCGGCCAGCAGCTTCGCCACATCGCTCTGATAGAGAAACCTGGGAAGCTTCCGCCGCTGGCGGGGCGCGGTGATGCCGATCGTGGGGTCGGAGGCGACTAGCCCGCGCGCTAGCAGATACCGGTATAGGGCCCGGAGAGACGAAAGCTTGCGCGCGATCGAGGTGCGGGCATATGCCTTCGCATGGAGGTCGCCGAGGAATCGGCGGATGTGGGTCGGCTTGACCTGCCGCCAGCGAGCTGCCAGCCCTTGCTGCCCGAGGAAGAGAGCACACTGCTGAAGGTCAGCGGCGTAGCCGCGCACCGTGCTCGGCCCCGCGCCGCGGGCCTCGCGGAGTTCGGCGAGGAAGGCATCAATGAGGTCGTCCATGCTCTGGGTCGCCCGCCTATTGCCGGGCAAAACAACGGAGTTTCGCACTAAGGCTGCGACGTTGCTTCCCTCGGCTGCGCTCGGGACAGGCCGCAGCCGTCGCTGGCGTGCAGGCTCCCCTAATGGTGCCACATCACAGCGGTCTTGCTCTACCATGCAGGGTCGCCCGCCGGGTGCCGGGCAAAACAACGGAGTTTTGCACTAAGGCTGCGACGTTGCTTCCCTCGGCTGCGCTCGGGACAGGCCGCAGCCGTCGCTGGCGTGCGGGCTCCCGGGGGTGTGCGTGGTCCTGCATCTCTCCGCGCGGTGGGGGCGCGCCCAGTAGGTTGCCGCCACACCCGCACCGAATGAATAGCCGACACTGCGGTGGGAAGACAAGCGATGCAAGCGCTCGAAACGATCGTGATCGTGGTGGCTCTGGCGAGCTTCTGGCCGCTCATTATCGGCTACCCCTGGGCAGCGCAGGCCTGGTACAAGTTCGGCTGCCTCGGGCTGGTCCTGCTTGCCATGGCCTGGGTGACCGTCCGGCGGGTGCGGCGCATCCGTGCCGCCGCCGAGGAGGCGAAGCGGAGACGGGACGAGGCCGCACGAAGCGGCCGGCCTCCGTGGTTGCCGGGATAGCTGTGCCTGCGCCAGAGGCCCGACGGGATATCCCTCGTGCATTTCGTGTATATCCCACTCGTGCGCTGGGTACCATGGGTCCATCTGCTTAGCAGGGGGATGAACCATGGACGCAGCTAACTCCCACGCCTCGCTGGAAGGCCTCTTCTATGGGGCTGTGACGATCGGCGAACGCGGCCAGGTGGTGATTCCGGCCGATGCCAGGAAGCGGTTCCAACTGGAGCCGGGTGACAAGCTGCTCGTGTTCCGGCATCCGCACGCCCCGGGGCTGGTGCTGGCGCGGGTGGACGACATTCAGGCGCTTCTGGCACAGCTTCAGCATATGACTGACGCGCTTTCGGATCTGGCTGGCGCGAATGACAAACATGAGTGACCGTTCATTCCAGCATCAACGCGGCGGCTGCGGCAGCAACGCCGCAGCCCTTGGAGGAGCAAGATGAGGCGAAGCGCGGCACCGGCCGTGCTGGTGGCGGTGGCCTTTGCCATGGGGTGCGGCGGCCCCGCGAAGAAGAACGCGAAGACGTCGCAGGAGGCGGTAGGTGTGCCGGTGCAGGCCGCCCGGGCGGAGCTGGGCGCCCTGGTGGAGCAGGTACCCGTCACTGGCACCATCAGCGCGCTGCGGAGAGCCGACGTGACCGCCCAGGTCTCCGGGAGAGTGACTGAGGTGACGGTACGGGAGGGAGACGTGGTCGAGGCCGGCCAGGTGATAGTGCGGCTGGACCGGAGAGAGCTGGAGAGCCAGCTCAGGCAGGCGCAGGCCGGTGTCGTGGCCGCCCGGGCGCGCCTGGGGGCGGCCCGGAAGCGGGCCGAGATCACCCAGCTCGGGGCCCGATCCGAGGAGCGATCAATGGCGGCCAGCCGCCTGGAGCAGGCTGAGGCTGCGCTGCGGCAGGCGGCGACGGACCGCGACCGGATGCAGAAGCTCTACCAGGACGGCGCGGTGTCGAAGCAGGAGGTGGACGCGGCGCAGACCGCGTATGATACAGCTCGCACCAACCGCGACAGCGCCCGCGACTCGCTCGCGCTCACTGAGAAGGGAGCGCGCCCGGAGGAGATCGAGGCCGCCAAGAAAGATGTGGAGGCGGCCGAGGCGGCCCTGGAGCAGGCCCTTGGGGCGCTGGCCCAAACCCAGCAGTTGGTGACCTACACCGTCATCCGCTCCCCCTTGAGTGGGGTGGTCTACGAGCGCAACGTCGAGCCAGGCGAGATCGCCATGCCAGGCGGCAGCACGCCCCTGCTGCGAGTGGCCGACCCCAGCAGCGTCTACCTCGAGGCCACCGTGCCCGAACGCCTGGCGCGCCAGGTCGAAGTTGGCCAGCGGGTGCAGGTGACACTCCAGGCGACCGGCGGCCGGGCGCTTGAGGGTGAGGTGCAGCGCGTGGTGCCCGTGGCAGACCCGAAGAGCCGCGATTTCCTGCTGCGCGTGAGCCTTACCAGCAAGGAGGCGGGGCTGCGGCCCGGGGTGTTCGCACAGGCCAAGATCCTGGTGCAGGAGCACAAGGGCGTGGTGGTGATCCCGAAGGACGCATTGGTGAACCGGGGCGGCGGGTTCGTCGCCTTCGTAGTGGAAGGCGGCAAAGCCGTGGAGCGACCGGTGCAGGTAGGTCTCACGGATGCGACGAGGGCGGAGATCGTTTCGGGTGTGAGGCCAGGCGAATCCGTGGTGGCAGTGGGGGGGCAGGCGCTGAAGAACGGCGACCGCGTGCAGTTGGCAACCGGCGGAGGGTAGCAAGCGATGTGGTTGACCCGGGTATCCATTCTCCGACCTGTCACGATCACGATGGTGGTGCTGTCCATCGTGGTGCTCGGGTATGTCTCGAAGAAGAAGCTGCCGGTTGATCTCTACCCGAAGATTGACATCCCCTATGTGACCGTGGTGGCCATCTATGCTGGCGCCGGCCCGCAGGAGATGGAGACGTTGATCACCAAGCCCATCGAGGACGAGGTGAGCACCGTCAGCGGGGTCAAGAACGTTACCTCGACCTCGGAGGAGGGGGTATCGTCGATCGGCATCGAGTTCCAGCTGGGCACCGATCTCAATACCGCGGCGAATGACGTGAGGGAGAAGGTGGACGCGGTGCGGATGGTGCTGCCGCGGGATATGGACCCGCCGGTGATCGAGAAGATCTCGCTGTCGGCCTTCCCCGTGATCTCCTTCGCCATCTCCAGCCCGCGGCCCCCCAAGGAGCTGCGGAGAATCGCCGATGATGTGATCAAGGACCGCCTGGGCAAGCTCCAGGGCGTCGGTGCCGTGAAGGTCGCGGGCGGCGACATCCGGGAGATCCTGGTCGCGGTGGACAGGGCGGCCCTGGAGGGCTACAAGCTCACCATCAATGACGTGGTGCAGGCCCTGCTGGCGACCAACCTCAACCTACCGAGCGGGAGCGTGAAGGAGGGTCGCCGGGAGTACGCGGTACGCGCGGTGGGCGAGTTCCAGTCGCCAGAAGAGGTCAAAGACGTGCGGCTGGTCAACCGGGACGGCGCGAGCGTCTACCTGGCGGACATCGCCGAGGTCAGGGATACCGTAGCCGAGCGGCGCAGCTTCGCGCGGGTGGATGGGGTGGACAGCGTCGCGGTGACAGTGCTGAAGCAGTCGGACGCGAACACGGTACAGGTCTGCGACGCGGTGCGCAACGAGCTGATGAACCTGACCGGGCAGACCTTTGACATCGAGGGCCACGAGGTCAAGGCCGCGGCCCGCAGGCAGGCGGTGCTGCCCCCCGATATCCGCGCTCGCGTCACCGAGGACCAGTCCGTCTTCATCCGCGAAACGCTTTCGGATGTGCAGAGGCACCTCCTCATGGGGGCCCTCTTCGCGGTCTCGGTCGTCTTCCTGTTCCTGCACAACTTCCGCGGGACGATGATCGTGGCGCTGGCCATTCCGACCTCGATCATCGCCACCTTCACCCCCATGTACTTCGTACACTTCTCGCTCAACATGATGAGCATGCTGGCGCTGTCGCTCTGCGTGGGGATCCTGGTGGACGACTCGATCGTGGTGATCGAGAACATCTATCGCCATCTCCGCCTCGGGGAGGAGCCGCACGAGGCAGCCTTCAACGGCCGGACCGAGATCGGCCTGGCCGCGATCACGATCACATTGGTGGACGTGGTCGTGTTCGTGCCGATCGCCTTCATGAGCGGGATCGTCGGGCAGTTCTTCCGCCAGTTCGGCCTGACGGTGGCGATGGCGACTCTGTTCTCCCTGTTCGTCTCGTTCACTCTCACCCCCATGCTCAGCTCCCGCTGGCTGCGCAGAGAAGAGCCGGCCGCCGACCCCGAGGGCTCGCCCGCAAGGGCGGCGTCCGGGGGCAACCCACAGAGAGCTGCTCGGCCGGGCCTGTTCGCTCGCCCGTTCACGGCGTTCGACCGGTACTATGCCGGCCTCAGCGAGTGGTACCGGGGGCGGCTGGCCTGGGCGCTCGACCATCGCCTGGTCACCGTTCTGATCGGGTTCGTGTCGCTGCTGGCATGTGTGGCGGTCGCGCTCTCCGGCCCGGGCAAGGTGGTGGCGGTGGGGCTCATACTCCTGCTCGGCATGATAGGCGTGATCTTCGGCGGGAAGGGCGGTCGCCTGCCGATGGCGGCAGTGGGGATGCTCGCCGCGCTGGTGGCCGGGGGGGCGCACAAGACGCTGGGCTTCGAGTTCTTCCCCCGGGTGGATCAGGGCCGGGTCACCACGACGGTCGAACTGCCGGCCGGTTCGTCGCTGGCCGCGACCGACGCGGTGGTGCGGCGGATCGAGTCCTTCATGCTGGACAGGAAGCAGTTCCCGGAGGTCGAGAGCGTGTTCGCCGACGTGGGCGGCGCGAGCGTCTCCGACGCCTCCGTGCGGACCGTGCTGGTTGACAAGACCCTGCGGAAGCGCTCGGACCTGGAGATCGTGGATGCGATCAGCCGCTTCGCCCAGACGCTGCCAGGCGCCAAGATCAAGGCCAGCGCCTACGAGGGCATGGGAGGGCCGGGCGGCAGGCCGATCAGCATCGAGCTCTCCGGGGACAACACCACCGAGCTGGTCAGCCTGGCGGACCGGATCGCGCGGAAGGTGGCGCAAGTGCCTGGCACGCTGAACGTGGACACCACCTGGAAGGTGGGCAAGCCAGAGCTCCGCGCCCAGATTGACCGCGACCGGGCGGCGGACCGCGGCGTGACCACCTACCAGGTGGCGAGCGCGCTCCGCGCCAGCCTGGAGGGTGACACCAGCTCGAAGTTCCGGGAGGGGTCGAACCAGTATGACGTGCGAGTGCGGCTGCGGGAGCTCGATCGCCAGACGGTAGGGCAGGTTTCCAACCTGCCTGTCGCCTTCAACCGCGGCCCAGTGTACCTGGGCGACGTGGCCAATGTGTCTCTCTCAACCGGGCCGACCAAGATAGACCGGAAGAACCGGCAGCGAATGGTGGCGGTGGAGGCCGACCTGGAGCGTGGGTATGCCTCCGGGAACGTGGAAGCAGCGATCAGCAAGACGATCGGGGGGATTCCGCTCGGCAATGCTTCGCTGCACTTCGGGGGTGAGAGCGAACAGCGAACCGAGTCGTTCGGCAGCACGGGCTCGGCCCTGGTGCTTTCGGTGGTGCTGATCTACATCCTGATGGCGGCGCTGTTCGAGGGCTACCTGGCGCCCTTCATCATCATGTTTGCGCTGCCCATGGCCCTGGTCGGAGGGCTGCTGGCGATCCTCGTGACGGGCAATACTCTGAGCATGGTGACGATGATCGGGATCATCATGCTGATGGGGCTGGTGGGGAAGAACGCGATCCTGCTAGTTGATTACACGAATACGCTGCGGGCGCGCGGCCTGGAGCGGCGGGAGGCCCTGCTGGAGGCGGGGCCGACCCGGCTGCGCCCCATCCTGATGACGACTCTGGCGATGGTGTGCGGGATGCTGCCGATCGCGCTGGCAGCGTCGCGGGGCGGAGAGGCGCGGGCCCCGATGGCGATCACCGTGATCGGCGGGCTGATCCTCTCCACCATGCTGACCCTGCTGGTCATTCCGGTCCTCTACACGGTGTTCGATGGTGTGGCGGCCGTGCTGACACGGGGGCTCAGACGGGCGCTAGCCCGCGTGGCCTGAGGCCAGGAGCCCGCACGGGCAGAACCTCGTCGTTGTGCCCGCCTACCGCCTCGCGAAACAACGGAGTCTCGCTCGTGCGGGCTCCTGGGCTTGCGCCGGCGCTGCCTGTCGTGCTATAGTCTGCCATCCTGCCCAGGCCGGCGGCGGGGTCGCCCGCCTACTGCCTCGCGAGACAAGACGCGCGCATTTCCCCGGCCACGGGGGGGGCGGCGAAGCGTGGTTGGGGAAATGCGCCTGTTGCGTTTCGCACTAAGGCTGCGACGAGGCGCGCATTCCCCCAGCCACGTTGGCGTGGCCACCGGGGCGGTCGGGGGAATGCGCGGGTGTTTCTTTGCAGCCGTCGCCGGCGTGCGGGCTCCGGGGGCTAGCGCATGACCACCACGGCAACGAAGAAGACCAAGAAGCCAGAACCGGGGGGGCTGCGGAGCAACCCCGCAGCAGGGAAGACCCGGAAATCCTTTGCGGTCCAGTATCTCGAGGACCTGATCTTCGACCTGATGCTGAACAGCGGTCAGGCGGCGAAGTCGCGGGAGATTGCCGGCCAGCTGGAGGAGATCGTCAAGCTTCATCCCAAGTACATCCGGAAGACCCTCTACTACAGCGACCGCTTCGACACCGAGGACCGGCGCTGGAACCTCTCCCTCCGCCTCGCCACTCACCTCTCGTTCGAGGGCTCCCTCGAGCACACGCTCCGGTCCTATGGGAAGCCGATGTCCCTCCAGGCCATCCAGAACGAGATGGCCCTGGTGCATCGGCGCACGGTAGACTTCTTCGACGATCTGCTGCTGCCGACGCTGCGCAGCCGAGGGAAGTACTGGGAGACCCCGGACGGGCTCTGGGCTCTGTCCGAGTGGCTGCTCGACGTGTCCGATCCTGATCCAGAGCGGTGCTTCCTGCGCAACTTCTTCCTCGACTCCGCCGCGGTGCGTCCGCTCGTGGACCAGATCCTCGAGACGCGCATGAGCACCGACCAGCCGGCCACGGAGATGGTGGTGAAGCTGATCCGCCGGGCGGAAGAGCCACTGCCCAGCAAGGTGCTGAGCTATGCCATCTGGCGGCTCCGCGAGGGCGACCTGGACCCGGTCCAGTTCCTCCAGGACTGCCAGCGCGAGCCGCGCCTGTTGATGCTGTCGGGGGCGATGTGGGCCTTGCAGGAGTTCACCGAAGGCTACCAGCAGGAGCTCAAGCGTCTCTCTCGCCGCGCCGAGCGAGAGGAGAACGTGGAGTGGGCGGAGGAGGAGGAGCCCGAGGGTCCGGTCATCATCAGCCCGGCCGACCTGGAGGAGGTGTATAAGCTCCTGCGGCGCAAGAAGGCGCCCCTGCCCGCGACCACGCTGGCGGAGACGATCTTCGACTACACTCCCGGGTCTCGCCGGCTCCAGGAGTCAGTGGAGGCGCTCATCGCCGGGCTCGCGCTCGACTCCCGGTTCATACGGGTGGGCGTCCAGACCTGGGCCCTGCCCGAGATGATGCCCAAGCACACGGATAAGGTGCCTGCCTCCCTGCTTCCTGTGCCGGTGGTGACCGGAGAGGATGAGGTGGACGCCGAGCTGGACGACGAGGGCCTGGAGCCGGTCGTCATCTCCTGGGTTCATGACCCGCGCTACGAGGATTTCGGCGAGGAGCAGGAGATCACCATCGGCCCCGAGCAGCAACCCACCGATGAGCTGCGATACGTCCTGCTCTATGATCACTGGAAGGCGGGCACTCTCAAGGTGCGGGTGTGCGACCGCCGCTTCTACCCGCCGGAGTCCGACCTGGTCTGCGCTCGCTTCGTGGACGCGAAGACGGGCAAGGCCTATCCGGTCTGGCTCAGCTACACCACCTCTCTCCTCTATGAACTAGGCGACTGGTATGCCGCCAGAGGACTAACCCCGGGGTCGGTGTTCGTGGTGACTCCCGGCTCCGTGCCAGACGAGTTCAGCGTCTCCTACGAGAAGGAGATTGACCCTCTGGTGGGCCTGAGCGAGGAGCGGATCAAGACGCTGCTCAAAGTGAGGCGAGAGGCGCTGAAGGACGAGTGGCCCGTGCTCAGGATCATGGAGCGCGTCGCCGCGGACCACAAGAAGGGCACGCCCTTTATGACCCTGTGGGCCGAGGTCAATGTCGTCCGGCGCACCGCTCGGCGCGTCGTCGCCTCCGACCTCGCCTCTTACCACTGCTTCTACCAGCGGCCGCCCGGCTCCGATGTCTGGGTGTTCGACGAGCGGAAGGTCAGCCAGGGCCGCAAGAAGACCAAGCGCAAGTACCTGCGGCGGTGAACCCCCGGCTGCGGCGTTGCTTCCCTCGGCTGCGCTCGGGACGGGCCGCAGCCGCCGCTGACTTATGGTGGGGCAGGGCGCCTGAGGCGCCCTGCCCCTTCTCTGCCTCCGCCCTCCTCTGGGACCAGTGCTCGCGCCGGAGGGGGTACGCACTGCTTCTGGGTGTTGGCCGCCCATCGGCCACTATGTCCCCGTAAGGACACAAGGGCCCCGGTTGGCCGGCGCAGGGGACAGGGCGGGTGCATGGGCCGGGTAAGCACAAGGCAGAGTCTGAAGGCCGGGCCCCTCGGGTGGCCGAGCCGGCAGGGAGGTGCAAGATGGCGAAGGTGTTGAGCTGTCGCGACGTGGGTGTGGCCTGTGACTGGGTGGGCCGCGCCGAGACGGAGGAAGAGCTGATGAAGCTCGCGGCCGCGCATGCCAAGAAGGACCACGGCATCACCGAGATCACACCGGAGATGGCCCAGAAGGCCAAGGCGGCGATCAAGAACGGGTAGGGGCTGTCGCGTGTGGGACGGCCTTTCGGCAGGCTCAGGGTCGCCCCCTCCCGATCATAGGGGACACCTCACGCGGGGCTGCGCAGCAACCACCGCGCATTCCGGGGGGAATGCGCGCGAGCAACCCGCGCAGCCGTCGAGCGGAGCCGAGGGGCGGCCACAGGAAGGCCGGCAGGGCAGGGCGCCTGAGGCGCCCTGCCCTTTGCCTTCCGGTCGTTACTCCTCGCTCCCGAGGCCTATCGTGGCGGCCGCCGCCTCTAGTCAACGACCCTTCAGGACGACTGCGGGCGCGCCAGGTTCGTCGGGACCTGCACGGCGCGGATGAGGCGCGCATTCCCTGGGGGGAATGCGCGGGTGTCGTCACGCACATTACCGCGGCGGCTGCGGCCTGTCCCGAGTCCAGCCGAGGGAAGCAACGCCGCAGCCGTGGTGCAACGCAGGCTTGACACGCACGGGAATTCTGGTATACTCGCTCCTAAATACGACTTAAGGGGCGGCGCGGAGGACGGAACCACATGTCAAGCGCACTCAAGGTATCGGAAGCAGCTTCCCTGGGCCTGCACGCGATGGCCTTCCTTGCCGCGAATCCCGGCAAGCCGGTGGCCGCTGGTCGGATCGCCGAGCGGCTGCGCGCCTCGGAGGCCCACCTCGCGAAGGTGCTCCAGCGTCTCTCGAAGGCCGGCCTCGTCAGGTCGGCGCGAGGGCCGGGCGGCGGGTTCAGCCTGGCGCGCCGGCGCGAGGACATCGCGCTGCTGGAGGTATACGAAGCGATCGAGGGGCCGCTGCGTCAGAGCAAGTGCCTGTTCGGGAGGCCGGTCTGCGGCGGCAAGCAGTGCATCCTCGGGAAGCTGGTGGAGAGTGTCAACACACGCGTGCGGGGCCACTTGGAGAGGACGAAGCTGAGTAGCCTCACCCACGTCCTCGGAGAGGAGCGGTGATGGTCCGTAAGATCGTGAGGATTGAGGAGGAGAAGTGCAACGGATGCGGGCAATGCGCCACCGCCTGCGCGGAGGGGGCGATCGAGATTGTGGACGGCAAAGCGCGGCTGGTGGGCGAGAGCTACTGCGATGGCCTGGGCGCTTGCCTCGGCGAGTGCCCGCAGGGCGCGATCACGATTGAGGAACGAGAGGCGGGGGCCTTCGAGGAGGAGGCAACACAGGCACACCTAGCGCACGCGCGCGCGACGGTCCACGTGGAAACGCTGGCCTGCGGTTGCCCCGGAAGCGCGGCGCAGAGCCTGGCCCGCGCCGGCGCGCCCTTCACCGAGGCCGAGGTGTCGGCCCCATCTCAGTTGGGCAACTGGCCTGTACAGCTCCTTCTCGTGCCGCCGACTGCGCCCTACCTGCAAGGTGCGAGGCTGCTGATCGCGGCCGACTGCGTGCCGTTCGCGTTCGCCGACTTCCACCGGAGACTTCTGCCCGGCCGCACGCTGTTGGTGGGCTGCCCGAAGCTCGACGACGCCGCGTTCTACCGCGAGAAGCTCACTCAGCTCTTCCGGGAAAACGACATCGAGTCCGTCGAGGTGGTGCACATGGAGGTGCCCTGCTGCTTCGGGCTGGTGCACCTCGTGCGGCAGGCGGTGGACGAATCGGGCAAGGACCTGCCGATGACCGTCACCAAGGTCGGGATCCGGGGCGAGATCCTCGAGACCAGGGCGCTCGCGGCCGCCGCCGCACGATGATCCGGGGTGCCTCTCGCACCCAATACCAGCATAGGAGGAATGGAGGCGATGTTTTGTTACCAGTGTGAGCAGACCGCGCGAGGCACCGGATGCACGGTCTCCGGGGTCTGCGGCAAAGACCCGCGGACGGCCGCGCTTCAAGACCTGCTGGTCCATGCGACCAAGGGGCTGGCGATGTACGCGCACCGGGCGCGCGCTCTCGGGGTCAAGAGCCACGAAGCCGATGTGTTCACGCTCGAGGCACTCTTCAGCACCGTGACCAATGTGAACTTCGACCCCGAGCGCCTGCAACGGCTGCTGATGCGGGCGGCGGCGCTCCGGGATCGCCTGAAACGCGACTACGAGGCGGCCGCGCGGAAGGCCGGCCGCGCAGCCGAGACCTTGGGCGGCCCAGCCGTATGGCAGCCCGCGGCCGATCTCGGCGGGCTGGTCAGGCAAGGGGAAGAGGTGACGATCGCGGCGCGGAGAGCGGCGCAGGGCGACGACATCACCGGTCTCCAGGAGCTGGTGACGTCCGGGCTCAAGGGGATGGCGGCCTACGCCGACCACGCCCAGATTCTCGGCCAGGAAGATGATGAGGTCTACGGCTTCTTCCACCAGGCACTCGACCACCTCGCCGGCGGCGGCCAGTCTGTCGGCGACCTGCTGGCGCTGGCGCTCAAGTGCGGCGAGATGAACCTGAAGGCGATGGAACTGCTGGATGCGGCCAACACCGGGGCCTATGGTCATCCCGTCCCAACCCCGGTGCGCACCGAGCCCCTGCAGGGGAAGGCGATCGTGGTCTCCGGCCACGATCTCAGGGACCTGGAGGACCTGCTGAAACAGACCGAGGGGAGAGGGATCAACGTCTACACCCACGGCGAGATGCTCCCGGCGCACGGCTATCCCAAGCTCAAGGCTTACAAGCACCTGGTAGGTAACTATGGAGGCGCCTGGCAGGAGCAGAGGAAGGAATTCGAGGCCTTCCCCGGGGCGATTCTGATGACCACCAACTGCGTGCAGGCCCCGAAGGACAGCTACCAGGCCCGCATCTTCACGAGTGGCCTGGTGGCCTGGCCGGGCGTGACCCACATTGCCGATCGGGATTTCTCACCGGTGATTGAGGCTGCGCTGGCGGCCCCGGGATTCGCGGAGAATGGTCCCGATAGGACCATCCTCGTCGGCTTCGGCCATGAGGCGGTGCTGGGAGTGGCCGAGAAGGTAGTCGCCGCCGTGAAGCGCGGCGAGATCAAACATTTCTTCCTGATCGGCGGCTGCGACGGGGCGAGGCCGGGCCGCAGCTACTACACCGACTTCGCCCGCGCCGTCCCGAACGACGCGCTGATTCTGACTCTGGCCTGCGGGAAGTACCGCTTCAACAAGCTCGACTTCGGCCAGGTTGCGGGCCTGCCGCGCCTGCTGGATGTGGGGCAGTGCAATGACGCCTACTCCGCCATCCAGATCGCGCTGGCGCTGGCGAAGGCGTTCGGGACCGATGTGAATGGCCTGCCGCTGTCGCTCGTGCTATCCTGGTATGAGCAGAAGGCGGTGGTGATCCTGCTGACTCTGCTCCATCTCGGCATCAGAGACATCCGGCTGGGCCCCAGCCTGCCCGCCTGCCTGACCCCATCCGTGCTCAACGTCCTGGTGGACAGGTTCAGTCTCATCCCCATCAGCACGCCCGAGGAAGACCTGAGAGCCATCCTCGGGCAGGCGTAGTTCGGGCTGGCTGCGCCCGTCGCCGCCATGTCACCTCCGCCCAGCGTTTGTGGTATAATGCTGGCATAGGATGCATGAATGCCGGTATCACTGGGAGCGTGACAATGGTCAAAACTCAGGTGCAGTTGCCCGAGGCGGACTTGGCAGAGCTGCGGCGTCTGGCGGCCGAGCAGGGCGTGTCTGTTTCGGAGCTAGTCCGTAGGGGGGTGAAGCAGGTGCTGAAGTCGGAGGCCGGGCCGACGCGTGAGGAGCTATGGGACAGGGCGAGCAAGGTGATCGGGAAGTACAACTCGGGTCTGCCGGACGTCGCGCAGAGGCATGACGATTACCTGGCGGACGCGTTCTCGGCCGGCTGCGGGGTTGCTCCGCAGCCCCCGCGGGGATGATGGTCTTCGCAGACACGTCCGCGCTCTACGCTCTGTTGGACACTGCCAACATGGCGCATGCCTCGGCTGCGGCAGCGTGGGAGGGCCTGCAGAGAGAGGGAGACGGATTGGTCACAACGAGCTATGTGGTTCTGGAAACGTTCTCTCTGCTGCAGCACCGCCTCGGCATCCCGGCAGCAAGGGACTTCGCGGAGGAGATCGCGCCCCTCCTCACTGTTAGCGGGGTCGCGGAGGATGAACACCAGTCCGCCGTCGCCATGGTGCTGGCCGCGAACCGCCGTGACCTCAGCCTTGTAGATTGCGTTTCGTTCGAGGCCATGCGGCGATTGGGGATTAGGCGTGCGTTCGCCCTCGACGAGCACTTCAGGGAGCAAGGATTCGAAGTGGTGCCCTGAGACCGCGGGCTCAGGAAGGGCCATCCTGGCCGGTTTCAGGAACGAGGTCGCCCGCCTACGGCCGGGCAAAGCCAGACCCGCGCATTTGCCGTCGGGCAAATGCGCCCGTTGCGCCTTGCACTAAGGCTGGGACGAGGCGCGCATTCCCCCAACCACGCTTCGGCGGCCCCCCACGTGGCCGGGGGAATGCGCGGGTGTTGCTTCGCAGCCATCGCTGGCGTGCGGGCTCCCGGAGGAGGTCGCCCGCTTACTGCCGGGCAAAGCAACTGCGCTTTGCCCGTGCGAGCTCCTGGTGGAGGGTCGCCCGCCTACGGCGGGGCAAACCAACGGCGGTTTGCCCCTGCGGGCTCCAGCTATAGTAGCGGCTTCTGCTGCTTCGCCCCGGCCTTCTTCTCGACGCGCTCGACGCCGAGGTGCAGGTAGGCGGCCTCGGTGGCGGCACGGCCCTTGGGGGTGCGGGCGAGCAGTCCGGCGTGCAGCAGGAACGGCTCGACCATGTCCTCCAGGGTCTGGGTCTCCTCCTGGAGAGTGGCCGCGAGGGCCTCAACACCCACGGGCCCGCCGCCGTGTTGGCGGATGACGACTTCTAGCAACCGACGGTCGAGGGGAGTAAGGCCCATCTCGTCTATCCCCTCCAGGCGGAGGGCGGCATCCGCGACCTCAGGAGTGATCCGGCCGTCAGCGCGGACCTGTGCGTAATCGCGTACCCGCCGGAGCAAGCGGTTGGCGATGCGGATGGTGCCGCGGCTGCGCCTCGCCAGAACGCCCGCGCTGTTGTCGTCAACCACGATCTCCAGCAGCCCCGCCGACCGGTGAATCGCCCGCACCAGGTCCTGCTCGGAGTAGAAGTGCAGCTCGCGGAAGATGCCGAAGCGCTGCCGGAGAGGTGGGGAGATCAGTCCTGCGCGTGTGGTGGCACCAGCCAGGGTGAACCGGGGCAGGCGCGACCGATAGATGCGCGCGTGCGCCCCCTTGTCGAAGATGATGTCTACCGTGAAGTCCTCCATCGCGGAGTAGAGCAGCTCCTCGACGGCCTTCGGCAAGCGGTGAATCTCGTCTATGAAGAGAACGTCGCTCTCCTCGAGGCTGGTGAGAATGCTCACCAGGTCGCCGCCGCGCTCCAGGGCCGGACCCGAGGTGCCTTTGAACTGCACGCCGAGCTCGTTCGCGATGATGCGGGCGAAGGTCGTCTTGCCGAGGCCGGGCGGACCGTATAGCAGGACGTGGTCGAGCGGCTCGCCGCGTCCCTTCGCCGCCTGGATGCCGATCCGCAGCGCCTCGACCACATCGGCCTGGCCGATGCAATCCGCGAAGGTGCGAGGCCGCAGGTTCCAGCGGTCCTCGCGTTCCTCGGGAGTGGGAGGGGCGAGGACCTCAGTTGGTGGCGCAGGTTTCAGACCTGCGCCACTGGCGGGCGCCGCGGGTCGGGAGCGCGGTCTCTTCATGTCTTCTCGCCCCGGTAGACTTCCTCGAACAGCTCCTCGGCGGAGGCGAGATCGGGACGCCGCGCCAGCGCGCCCTGCACCATGCGCTGCGCCTCGGCTCGGGTGTGCCCGAGCTGCTCGACCAATGCCGCGATGACCTCGCTCCGGAAGTCCTCCTGCGAGGGCTCCGCGGGCGACGGCTCGGCCTCCGGCATGAGGGCGAACTTGCCGACCCGGCCGTTCAGCGTGGCGATGATCTTCTCGGCCTTGCGAGGTCCGATCCCGTCGAGCGTGCAGAGGAGCTTGGCGTCCCTAGCCTCGATGGCGCGGGCGATGCGCGCCACGTCGAGAGAGAGCGCGCGGCAGGCCGCAATCGGCCCGATGTCCTCCACCGTGATGAGCAGCTCGAAGAACTCCTTCGCCAGGGGCGACTCGAACCCGATCAGGAGGGGCTTCGGGTTGCGCTCGGTCTGGTGGTAGGAGACGTGAAGCCGAACTGCGTCGCCATCGGGTCCGGCCTGGCGGGAGCGCAGGGCCGGCCGGACAGAGGCCGGAAGCATGATCTCGTAGCCCACGCCGCCGGCGAGGACGACGATGCGATCATCGCGCTTCTGGAGCAGCCGACCCTCGAGATACGAGATCAATGTTGATGCCTTCCGGTGACCGGGGCAGAGGGCCGCCTCCGGCCTGCCCAACCGGCTTCACGGTCCGGCGGGCATGCATACCAGCGGCGGCTGCGCAGTCCGCCTGGGCGGACAGCCGGGACATGCCCGCCCTACAGCACGATGCCCTCCCGGGCCGCGCCGACCAGCGCGAGCCCGAGCGCGTCGCAGACGTGCTCCGAATCCGGCGCGGTTGGCAGATCGAGCATCCGCGTCACGGCGCGGCGGATCTGCTCCTTGCTCGCGCGGCCGGAGCCAGTGAGGGCCTGCTTCACCTCCGCTGGCGAGACCTCGACCACTCGCGCGCCGCACTGCTCCGCAGCGAGGCAGATCACACCTCGCACATGGCCCATGAGGATCGCGGTCCGCGGGAAACCGTACTCCGAGTACAAGCCCTCCAGCACCGCAATCCCGGGCCGCCACCGCGCCAGCACTTCGGAAACATGGTCGTAGATCGCGCGCACCCGGGCCTCAAGTGGCTGACGGGCCGGGCTGCGCGCGCAGCCCGAGTCGCGTACTCGCAGGCGTCCGTTCTGCGCGTCCAACACCGCGTACCCGGTCGCGGCCAGGCCGGGATCAATCCCTAGCACGACCACCAGCACTAGCCTCCAGCCCCCCGTGATATTACCATGCCAGCAGGGGATCGTGGCAAGCTGTCCGCGCGGGATGGATTACGAGCCCAGCAAGTCAAGGAACTGCTCGGGGCTCAGGCCGGCGAGACGGATGAGCGCGCGCAGCGTGCCGCGCCTGACTGGGTCATGGTTCGGCACTGATAGAGCCTGGTGGCGCATGGCACTGTAGAGGATGAGGTGACTACCTGTCTGGCGGTCGAGCACGTAGCCTGCACGGCCAAAGGCCTTCACGACCTCTCTTGCCGAGAGGGCGGGAAGGCGCGGCATCAGGCACTCACCTCGACCGTGGTGAGAAGCGAATCCGCGGGTTCCGGCGACGCCTCTCCCTTCGCCCGCAGTGTGGCCAGGCATCCCTCGATCGCGTCGCGGATGTTGGCCAGCGTCTCCTCAACAGTGTCTCCTTCACTCACGCAACCTGGTATGACGGGGCACTCCGCGACGAATCCCCCGTCCTCGAGATCAGGTGTCAGAACCACCGGATAGCGCATGACACGATCCTCCGGGGCCATTATAGCACCTCAGACACGGCCCCCGAACCGGGGCCGCCGGCTTACCGGCCCGCCTTCCCGGCCATCTCCTCCAGCGTCTTCCGGAGCTTCTTGAGCGACTCGCCATAGCCGGCCCAGTCGCCCTTGCGCTGGCGGTCCATCGCCTCCTTGAACTCGCGGTCGGCCTGGGCGCCGAGGGCGCGCAGATCGGAAGGCTGCGGGGCGGGCGCGCCCACGCCTGCCCTGAGCGCAGCCGAAGGGCCCGCCGCAGCAGGCGGGGCAGGCGGAGCCCCGGGCTTGGGCCCGCTCGGCGCGGCGGGAGCCGCCTCCACCCAGCTTGGCTGTTCCGCGACGAGCCCCGGAGGAGCTTCCCCGAGGAGTGAGCCGAGCGCATCGGAGAGGGTCGGTGCCATCACCACCCGGCCGTCCCCTCGGCCCACGATCACCCTCTTCAGCTCGGGTATGGCGTTCTGGGCGGCCTTCATGTAGATCGGCTCAACATAGAGTATGCTGTCCCCCAGAGGCAGAACGAGCAGGTTGCCGCGGATGACGGACGAGCCCTGCTGGTTCCACAGGGTGAAGTCACTGCTGATCCCGGTATCCTGGCTGATGGCGGCCTCGATCTGGATCGGGCCCCATATCTGCTGAGTCTTAGGGAAGTAGTACGTAAGGAGCTGGCCGTACGCCTCCCCATCACACTGCCCGGCCAGCCAGGCCACCATGTTGGGCTTCCCCTGGGGAGTGAAGGGCAGCATGAAGAGGTATTCCGGCTGGGCCTTGTTCGGAAGATGGATGATGGTGTAGTAGGCCTCCATCTTCTCCTGCCCCTCGCTCGGCCCGACTGACTTCGGATTCTCCGCCGCGATGTCCCACTTCTCCACCTGGTTGTAGAAGGCGCGCGCATCTGTCATATGATAGAGGGTAAGGCGCCCGCTCTGGGTGTTGAACAGGGCCTCGGGATAGCGGATATGGGCGAGCAACCCGGCCGGCATCTCGCTCATCGGGCGGAAGAGAACGGGGAAGATCCGCTGGTAGGTCTGGATGATCGGATCGTTCGGGTCGGCGATGTAGTAGGTCACCGTGCCGTCGTAGGCGCTGGTGACGACCTTCACTGAATTGCGCACGTAGTTGAAGCGTCCGTTCTCGGTCTCATAGGGCTGGGAGTAGGGGTACATATCGGAGAGGGTGTAGGCATCCTGAATCCAGTAGAGCGCGCCATCGGTACCGACCACGAGGTACGGGTCCTGGTCATAGGCCAGGAAGGGAGCGATGTGGCGAGCGCGGTCGGCGATGCTCCGGTTCCACAGGAGCCGGCTGTCGCGGGTGATGACGTTGGAGATGAGGATGTTGACGTCGCTGAACCTGAGAGCGGCCGCCAGCCGCGGCAGGGAAGCACCGATGGGCACCCCGCCCATGCCGGAGTAGCTGGTCTCCGCCGTCTTGTTGGTGGCCGGAAGCGGGTAGTCGTTCTCCTTCAGGCTGGTGCCGACGATCACGTACTCGTTGGTGAGCTCACCATAGTAGATCCCAGGGCGCGTCACCTGAAGCTCGAAGGACGACCGCGGGGGTATGTCCTTGATCACCAGGTTCGGGAGGCCGGACTGGATGACATCGCTCACCGGCGCCATCACCAGGCCGTATCCGTGGGTGTAGAAGACATGGACGTTCTGCCAGCTCTTGTCCGGCAGCCCCTCGGTGTGCAGCTCCCTGGCGGACAGCATCACCTGCCGGTAGCGGCCGTTGAGCACGTAGCGGTCTATGTCCACCGCGTTGAAGGTATAGTAGGGCTGAAGCTCCTGCTGCTTGCGGAAGGTCTCGAGCAAGGGGCGGTAGTCCCACAGCCGGACGTTCTCCACCGTGGCCACGTTCTGCCTGACCGCGTCCATGGAGAGCAGGTCCACCCGCAGCATCTCCCGCGTCTTCATCTTCTCCAGGTCGAAGCCCCGGCGCGTGAACTCGATGGTCCGCCGGATGTAGGGCTCTTCCCGGCCGAACTCGCTGGGTTGCACCTGGAAGCGCTGCACCAGGGCCGGGTAGATCAGGTTGAGCAGGACCGAGCTGACCGCCAGGAAGCCGATGCCCGCGATCGGCAGCCAGAGCCCGCGGAAGTAGATGTTGATGAGCGCCACCGCGGCGCAGGCGAGGGCGATCACCAGCAGGATGTTGTACGCCAGCAGTTGGGCGTTGACATCGGTGTAGCCGGCCCCGAACGCCGCCCCCCGGCCGGAGTAGAGGAGGTAGTAGGACTCCAGCCGGTATCCCACCGCCTTGACCACCAGGATCAGGCCCAGCAGGATGGAGAGATGGACCTTCACATGGGAGGCGAAGGCCGGCACTCCCCGCAGGACGCGGATCGCCTTGTCGAAGTAGTGGGTGGCGGCGGCGAGCACGAACACCCCGATCAGCGCCAGGTACAGCCACTGCCACAGGTACTGCCAGAAGGGCAGCCGGAAGACATAGAAGCCGACGTCTCGATGAAACACGGGGTCCTTCACCCCGAAGCTCCCGCCGTGCCTGAAGAGCAGGTAGCTGGTCCAGTGGTCGGCGCCGGACTGGCCCACCGAGTAGGCCACCAGGAGGGAGAAGACCACCAGGGCGAGGTAGAGGTAGCGGCCGACGAAGTACTCCATCACCTCCGCCACGCGCTGTCGCAGCGCGCGCTCCTCGTCATACCAGAGGGTGCGGCGGGCGAGACGCCGGGCCAGCTCCACGTTGCCCAGCACCAGCACCAGGAACAGCAGCCCGAAGGCCACGCCGAGGCCGATCCTGGTGAGGAGCACGGTCGAGAAGACGCTGGGGAAGCGGACGTCGTACTTGAACCAGAGCCACTCGGTGAAGAGGTAGAGCAGGCCTGGGGTCAGCCAGAAAAGGACCAGCAGGGCGGCGATCAAGACCAGCCAGCGGGCGACGCGGCGGCGCAGGCGTCGCCCTCCGAAATCGGCGCTCATGATCCCCATCACAGCCTCCCCTTCCCTGTGGGAGCCTCGTCCTCGAGGCGATTGCCACGCCCGGTAGGGCAGGTTTGAAACCTGCCCCTCCCGCTCGCGGGCAGCGGCCTACCCTTATTCGGCGGGTCTCTCCATGCTCCCTGCCCAGGAGCCCGCACGGGCAAAACAAGAGGGTTTTGCCCGGCGGTAGGCGGGCGACCGCGGGCGACCCCGGCGGGACAGTGGGCCGAGGACGCAACCCCGGCTGCGCGGCTCGCCCGTAGGCTCGCCCGACGGGGCTACGCCCAAGGGGGCTACGCCCGAGGGGGCTACACCCGAGGGGTTGCTGCGCGCCCCCGGTCGCCGCCCCACTGCGGCGCGAAACAACACCGCGCATTTCGCAGAAATGCACCCTCGGCGTTTCGCGCCTGGCGGCTCCCCGACTTGACAGCCGCCCGGCAGGCCCCATATACTGGAATGCAGCGGGGGCGAAGGCCGCACTTGCCCCCGTTCACGCTTGGGGAGGGAACGGAGTGGCGACTCAGGAGACGGCCAACGCGGGTCGGGTAGTCCGCCCCACGGCGGAGCCCGACGTTGTGCTGGAGGTGGAGGGACTGACGAAGGTCTACCGCTCGCTCTTCACTCCGGCCGGCGTGAAGGCGGTAGACAGCCTGAACCTGGCGATCCGGCGGGGTGAAACCTACTCACTGGTGGGCCCGAACGGGTCGGGCAAGACCACCACCCTGAAAATCCTGCTCGGGCTGATCTTTCCCACCAGCGGCAACACCCGCATCTTCGGCCGGAGCGTGGCCGACCTCTCGGTGCGGGAGCGGATCGGCTTCCTGCCGGAGGACGCCTACCTCTATGACTGTTTCAGCGGGGAGGAGCTGCTCGACTTCTACGCCGGCCTCTTCGGGTACCCGAGGCGGAAGCGGGCGGCGCTGGTGGAGGAGCTGCTATCCCTGGTGGGAATGCAGGCCAACCGGGGGGTGCCCTTCTCGGAGTGCTCGAAGGGGATGCGGCAGCGGCTGGCGCTGGCGCAGGCGCTGGTGAACGACCCCGAGCTGCTGATCTTGGACGAGCCCACCTCGGGGCTGGACCCGGCGGGCCGGCACCAGATGACCCGGCTCATTCTGGAGCTGAAGCGGCGGGGAAAGACCATCCTGCTCTGCTCGCACTTCCTGGCGGAGGTGGAGGAGGTGTGTGATCGGGTGGGCATTCTCTACGCCGGCCGGCTGGTGAACGAGGGCACTCTCGCCGAGCTGGCCGGGGAGGCGACCGAAGTGTTGATCACCACCTCGGTGCTGGAGCAGGCGGTGGTAGCATCCGCCATCCGGCGGATGCCCCACGTGCTGGCGGTGGGGGAGGGGGTGGTGCGGATGACCGCCACGGCGGACGGCGCGGCGGAGTGGGCGGTGCTTGAGGCGGTGCATCGGGCCGGCGGGCAGGTGTTGGAGGTGCGGCGGCCGCGGCCGACGCTCCAGGACGTGTTCGTGCGGGCCCTCGGGGAGGTGCAAGAGTGAGCGACATGCTCGGCAGGCTGATCCCTCTCGCCGGTCTGATCATCGTGGCGGCGATCGTCGTCATCACGCGGGGCGCGTGGCTCCCGGCCATCGGGCATGCCCTGCCCTCCATCTGGCGGATCGCCAAGATCACGGTCTCCGAGGCGCGGCGCCGCCGGGTGGTGCAGGCCGTGATCATCCTGGTGGTGGTGATCCTCGCCTCCATGACCTTTTTCTCCTACCTGAGCCCGGAGGAGCAGTCCCGGATGATCATCTCCAGCGGGCTGGCCGCGATCACCGTGTTCGGGATCCTGCTGGCGATCTTCATCGCGGCCTTCCTCATCCCCCGCGAGATCGAGGACCGGACGGTCTACGCCATTCTGTCTAAGCCGGTGCGGCGATTCGAGTTCGTGCTGGGCAAGTACCTGGGTGCGATGATCGTGCTGGGAGTGATCACCGCGGTGATGACCGCGGTGCTGGTGCTGGTTCTGCTGATCCAGGCCCGGCTCGTGCCCTCCTCGCCGGAGTCGCAGTTCAATCCGAACCTGCCGGCGGTGGTCTTCGCGGCGTTCATGAGCTACTGTGCTCTGGGAGTGCTGACCGCGCTGATCATCCTGATCTCGACCGTCTCCTCCACGGCCATGGCCGTGATCGGCGCCTTTCTGATCTGGGCGGTGGGGAGCCTCCAGTCCACCTTTCACGACCTGGCCGAACACGCGACCGGCGCGGCCCGGGTGCTGCTCCTCGTGATCTACTACGTCGTGCCCAAGCTGGAGAACTTCGACTTCCGCCACGAGGCCTCCAACTTCATGCCCATCAGCATCGTGAGCGGGTGGGAGGCGTTGCTGCACGGCATTGGGTATACTGCCATTGTACTGCTGCTGGCGGCGGTCTTCTTCAGCGACCGGCAGGTGTAAGGCCTGCGCCGACCCGGCGGAAGCCGCCGTTGGCTTCGGGGCCATCCGGGGCGGCGCGCGGCGGACGGTGGGCAAGCCCGCCGCCCGTGTGGTCGGACAGCGGGAGCAAGAGTGATGGCGAGAAGTCGCATGAGCCGTGGGATGCTGGTCCTGCTGGTGGCAGGGCTTCTGATGGTGCTGGTTCCTTTCCAGCAGGCCATTCACAGGGCCCGTCCGGACCACTTCGACCCCAATCGCAAGACGCGGGGGGCCGGCGCGCTCGAGCTGGGTCCCACCCCGGCGGTGGTGGCCGCCCTGGGTGGGTTCCGAACCGTGGCCGCGGACCTGCTGTGGCTGCGGATGGAGCGGGTGTGGGACAGCGGCAACTGGTTCGCGCTGCTGCCCCTGCTCGACGCGGTGACCCAGTTGGACCCCCATTTCGTGCTCGCCTGGAAGGTCTACGGCTGGCACTGCGCGTACAACCTGAATGCCGAGTCGGAAACGGTGGTTGACCGGAAGTACTGGCTGGACCGGGGTCTGGAGATCCTTCAGCGCGCGGTGGACGTGAACCCCAAGTCATGGGAGATGGTCTTCGAGTTGGGGTGGACCTACTTCGACCGGGCGCACGAGCCCTATCGCGCGGCGGAGTACTTCCGCCAGGCCGACCGGCTTCCCGGCTCAGCTTCCTATGTGAGCCGCATGGCTTACCGGGTCTATGAGCACATCATGGACTTCAAGAAGCTCTTCCCGGCCATGCAGCAGGCGCTGACAGAGCATAGGGATGAGGCGGCCCACCAAAAGATGGTGAAACGGGACATTGACTGGTGGACTGCGCACTGGAATGACCCGCAGGAGCACCGCCGCCAGATCGTGATGGAGAACACCGCCCGGCAGCAGCGGGCCTTGCCCTTCGACCTCTTCCCGGGTGACCCGTACTGGGTGGTCTGCCCGGCGGATGGGCTGCCGAGCCCGAAGGGCAGCAAGGTCTGCCAGGCCTGCGGCCGCCCGCTCCCGCAGAAAGAGCCCGCGAGCCCGTTGTAGGCGGGCAACCTCCGGGAGCCCGCAGGGGCAAACTGCAGCGGCGCGCATTTCCCGGGTGGGGAATGCGCCCGGTGTAGATACCTGTAGCCTCCAGCGTGCACCCTTCCGGCCGGTCACACCAGCAAGCCCAGGGCTGCGCGGAGGCGCGCGTTCCCCGAGTGGGGAGTGCGCGGGCCTGCGACTCCTTGGGGTTCTGTCTGCGGCCAGCCGCAGGAATGCCGGATCAGCCTGGCCGCGATGCCAAGCACACTCGGCCCGCGCCAGTCCGCCACGCTCGTGCTTCGAGGCGCGCATTCCCTGGCGGGAATGCGCGGGTGTAGCGACGGGGCCTCGCTACTCCGCGCAGTAGCACCGGGCCGCAGCCGCGGGTGTGCGCTGTAGGGCCGTCTTCCTCAGCGGCCGAAGCGTCTGGTGCGGGGGCGCCTGGCGGCCCGCTTGGCGGCTCCGGCCGCGCGGCGCTGTCGCAGGCAGGGCCAGCAGGCACGAGGCTGCGGATAGCCTTTCCGGCGATCCGCAGCCTGCTCGGCTACTGAGTAGACGAAGTTCTGTCCGCAGAACTCACACAAGAGCTCCAGGTCCGCGCCTTCCCCAGGCGGGGGAATGCGCGCGGGGTCGGACATGGCTACCAGCGGCGGCGGCCGCCGCCTCCACCCCCACCCCCACCAAAGCCGCCCCCAGAACGTCCACGCCCCCCGCCGCCGCTGCGCTCGGTCCGGGGACGGGCCTCATTCACGGTGATCGCGCGGCCGTCCACTTCCCGACCGTTCAGGGCGAGGATCGCCGCCGCCGCCTTGTCCTCCGGCACGTCCACGAAGCCGAATCCCTTGTCGCCGATGAGCCGGACTTCGCTGGGCTCGTACTCCGCGAACAGCTCCCGAAGGGCGCTCTCGGTTACCGAGTAACTCAGATTCCCGACATACAGACTCTTGCTGGCCATCGTGGCCTCCTCTTTCTGGCGGTCTGGCTCCGCCCTGCGTCCGTGCTACCTCACGGCTGCGGCGTTGCTGCGCAGCCGCCGCGGTCCTGATGAAGCGCCAGCTTCCGGGCCGCGGGCCAGGCCGCGGTGCAACGGAAGTGGCGCAGATAAGGGCCAGTCAACTACCTGCGACGCCCCCGGACTAGCGGCCGCCGGGCGCGGCTAAAGCGAGAGAGGCGTGCCGCCGGCGCACGAACGGCTGCGGCGTTGCTGCGCAGCCGCCGCGGTGGTGTCTGGGGCAGCTCCGGCTCGGTCAGTCCGGCCACGGTCACGCGGGGGAGCTGTCGGCCGAGTGTGTGCTCGATGCTGGCGAGAGCAGAGCTATCCTCTCGGCTCGCGAGGGTGAGAGCATCACCCGACGCCCCCGCTCGCGCCGTGCGGCCGATCCGGTTGAGATAGTCAGCCGGCATGGCGGGGATGTCGTAGTTCACCACGTGAGTCACCCCCTCCACGTGAAGGCCGCGAGCAGCGACGTCCGTCGCCACGAGCACCCGCACCGAGCGCTGCCGGAAGCTGTCGAGCGCCTTCTCTCGGTCGCTCTGGGAGCGATCGCCGTGGATGCAGGTTGCGTCTATCTTCTCTCGCTGGAGTCGTCTCCCCAGCACGTCGGCCCGGCGCCGAGTGCGGACGAAGACCAGTACGCTCGCCATCGCCTTCTGCCTCAGCAGCTCGAGCAGCAAGTCCGTCTTCAGCGCAGACGGCACGAGGTAGACAAACTGCGAGATCGCCACAGGAGGGACGGACTGAGAGCCGACCTCGACGTGGTCAGGGCTGCGCAGGATCTCGTCATAGGCGAGCTCCAGGAGTGCGATTGGCATGGTGGCAGAGAAAAGCATTGACTGGCGCGCCTTGGGCAGGAGGGCCAAGATACGACGTAGGTCCGGGACGAATCCCATGTCCATCATGCGGTCTGCTTCATCCACCACGAGCACTTCGACAGAGTCGAGGCGGGCGTCGCCGCGGCGGTAATGGTCGAGCAGGCGACCCGGTGTGGCCGCCACGATCTCGTAACCGGCCCTGAGGGCCTGCCGCTGGGGCCCCATGCTGACCCCGCCGTAGACCGCAACCGTCCGCAATGCCGTGCCCCGCGTGAGCGCCACGGACTGCTCAGCCGTCTGCGCTGCGATCTCACGGGTTGGCGAGAGAATCAGCGCGCGGGTGCGGCGATTCGGACCGCCCCGCAGGCGCTGGATGAGGGGGAGGAGGAAGGCCGCCGTCTTGCCGCTTCCAGTCTCGGCGGTGGCGATGAGGTCACCGCCGGCCAGGGCAAGAGGGACTACTTCCCGCTGAACAGGCGTCGGGATCGTGAAGCCCATTTGATGTGTGGCCCGAAGGAGTTCGGGGAAGAGACCGAAGTGAGTGAAGATCCTAGTTGCCTCGCAGGCCAGAGGAAGTCATATCGCCACAGCGGCGTCCGTCTAGCCGACGAGGTGACTTGCTCTTGATCGTGCCCCGCAACGCGCCCAGGCGCGCGCGAAACCTGGCGACAGGATAGCACAATGCCTGGACGTAGTCAACTCCGGGCGCGTTTCCCAGGCGGGAAATGCGCGCTGTTGCGGTTTGCCCCTGCGGGCTCCCTGTGCTATAATCCGCGGCCGGCTCCGGTGGGTGGGCTGGCGGGGTCCGGTGACCCCGCCCTACAGCAGGAGGGGATAGCAGACCGAGTCGAAGTCGGTGGGTGCAGCGCGGCGCGCATCCCTCAGCCGGGGAGTGCGCGGGTGTATCGGAAAGCGCCCGCCCTATAGCAACGCGGGGCTGCGGAGTCCGTCCGCTGACGGACAGCCGGGCCAAGGAGACCAGGGTGCCGGAGCAGATCAGCCCGCCTCCGGCGGGCTTCGCGCACCTGCACGTTCACACGGAGTACAGCCTTCTCGACGGCGCTTGCCGGATTGACGACCTCGTCGCCCGCGCCGCTCAGATGGGGTTGAGCGGCCTTGCCATCACCGACCACGGCGCCCTCTATGGAGCCATCCCCTTCTACAAGGCCTGCCAGAAGCGGGGCGTGAAGCCGATCATCGGCTGCGAGGTGTACGTCGCCCCGCGGAGCCGCCACGATCGCGAGGGGAAGGCCGACTCGGACCTGCGGCACCTGGTGCTGCTGGCCGAGAACTTGACCGGCTACCAGAACCTGATGGCCCTGGTCACCGACAGCCACATCGAGGGGTTCTACTACAAGCCGCGGGTTGACCGCGAGCTGCTGGCGCGCTACGCCGACGGGCTGATCGCCACCAGCGCCTGCCTGTCAGGGGAGATCCCGAGCCTGATCTTACAGGAGCGGGAGGGGGAGGCAGTGCGCCTGGCAGGCGAGTACCGGGAACTCTTCGGCAGGGAGCGGTTCTTCCTGGAGCTGCAGGATAACGGCATCCCCGAGCAGGCGAGGGTGAACGCGGCGCAGGCGCGGATCGGAGCGGAACTCGGGATCGGGCTGGTGGCCACCAATGACGTGCACTACTGCCTGCGGGAGGACGCGAAGAGCCACGACGTGCTGCTCTGCGTGCAGACCAACTCGACGGTGGATGAGCCCCAGCGGCTGCGCTTTGCCACTGACCAGTTCTACCTGCGCTCTCCCGAGGAAATGGCGGAGCTCTTCGCCCAGTGGCCGCAGGCCCTCCACACGGCCGGCGGGCAGGCTCTGAGGAACGCGGGAGAGATCGCCGCGAGGTGCGAGGTCGAGCTGCAGTTCGGGAGCGTGGTGCTGCCGGACTTTGCGGTGCCGCCCGGGGAGACGCCGGACTCGTACCTGCGCCGGCTCTGTCTGGGACGACTGCCGGAGCGGTATCCGGGCGCGCCAGAGGCGGTGCGGCAGCGGCTGGACTACGAGCTGGAGGTGATCGCCAAGCGGCAGCTCTCGACCTACATCCTGATCACCTGGGACCTGATCCGATACGCGCGGGAGCGCGGCATCCTGGTGGGGCCGGGGCGGGGATCGGCGCCAGGCAGCGTAGTGCTCTACCTGCTGGGAGTGACCGGGATAGACCCGACCGCGCTCGGCATTCCCTTCGAACGGTTCATCAACCCCGAGCGGCTGTCCATGCCGGATGTGGACCTCGACTTCGAGGACGAGCGGCGGGATGAGGTGATCCGCTACATCGCCGAGAAGTACGGCGCCGAGCACGTGGCCCAGATCATCACCTTCGGCACGATGGGGCCGCGGCTGGCGGTGCGGGATGTGGGGCGCGCGCTGCGAGTGCCGATTCCGGAGGTGGATCGCATCGCCAAGATGATAGACGCGATGCGGCCTATCCGCGAGTCGGTGACGAAGAACCCCGACCTGGCGCGCGAGTACGAAGAGAAGGGTGAGGTGCGCAATCTTCTCGACACCGCCATGGGGATCGAGGGCCTGGCGCGCCATGCCTCCACCCACGCAGCCGGGATCGTGATCTCCCGCGAGCCGCTGCGAAAGGTAGTGCCACTCCAGCGCTCGACGGAGGGCGAGGGGCTCACCACGCAGTACGACATGAACGCGGTCACCGAGGTGGGCCTGCTGAAGATGGACATCCTCGGGCTGCGCACGCTCTCGGTGATCAAGCACGCCCTCGAGCTGATCGCGGAGAGGGGGGAGAGGGTTGACCTCGACCGCCTCCCCTTCGATGACGCGGCGACCTACGCGCTGCTGTCCCGGGGTGAGACCGCCGGCGTCTTCCAGTTGGAGAGCAGCGGCATGCGCCAGGTGGTGACGGACCTGAGGCCCGACCAGTTCGAGGACATCATCGCGCTGGTGGCGCTGTTTCGGCCAGGTCCGATGGCCCAGATCCCGAACTACGTCGGCGGCAAGCATGGCACGCGTGCGATCACCTACCTGCACCCGACGCTGGAGCCGATCCTCAAGGAGACCTACGGGGTGATCGTCTATCAGGAGCAGGTGATGGAGATCGCCCGGCAGTTGGCCGGCTTCTCCATGGGGCTGGCCGAGCTGCTCCTCAGGTCAATGAGCAAGAAGATCCACGATGCCATGGCCTCACTGCGGGAGGAGTTCCTGGCGGGCGCCGGCAAGCGCGGGGTGCCGCGGAAGACGGCGGAGACCATCTTCGGCCAGATGGCCGAGTTCGCGGGGTACGGGTTCAACAAGGCGCACGCAGCGAGCTACGCGATCAACGCCTATCAGACCGCGTACTTGAAGGCGCACTATGCGCCGGAGTTCATGGCCGCCCAGCTCACCAGCATTATGGACGACAAGGACAAGGTGGCAGCCTACGTCCAGGAATGCCGCCGCATGGGGATCGAGGTGCTACCGCCGGATGTGAACCAGAGCCAGGCCGGCTTCACCGTCACGGACGGCGGCATCCGCTTCGGCCTGGCCGGCGTGAAGCACGTCAGCCGGGGCGCGGTGCAGGCGCTGGCGGCGGAGCGGGAGGCGCAGGGGCCGTTCCGCGATCTCTACGAGCTGTGCTGCCGCGTGGAGCCAGGCAAGCTGAACAAGCTGGCCCTGGACAGCCTGGCCCGCGCGGGTGCGCTCTCGTCGCTGCCCGGATCGCGGGCGCGCCAGGTGGCGGCCGTTGACCTGGCCCTGGAGTGGGGGGCGCGGACGCACCGGGATCGGGCGGCCGGCCAGTCCTCACTGTTCGGGGCGTTGGGGGCGGAAGATGCGACCGCGACGGCCTCGCCCGTGCTGCCCGCGGCCGCTGAGTTCTCGCCGGCAGAACTGCTGGCGATGGAGAAGGAGCTGCTGGGGGCATACTTGTCCGGACACCCGCTCGAGGCGGTGGGCAAGCAGTTGGGAGAGTTGACCACAGCCACGGTGGCCGAGGTGGTGGAAGGCCGGCGGGAGGGGGAGGTCATCCTCGGGGGCATCATGACTGCAGTCCGCAAGCGGGTGTCGCGCGGCGGGCGGATGTTCGCCTCCTTCACCCTGGAGGACCTGAGCGGAGCAGTTGAGGGGACGCTGCTGCCGGAGCCGTATGAGCGCTGCGGCGCCTTGCTGGCGGAGAACGCGGTTGTCCTCGTCCGGGGTCGAGCCGAAACGGACGAGCGCTGGCGCGAAGAGAGGGAATCGGGCGGACAGCAGCGCCTGCTCGCCGAGGCCATCGCGCGCTTGGCGGACCGCGACGCAGTGCAGCAACTGCGGAACGGCGGCGGGGCACCCAATGGCCGCCCGGCCTGGCGGCTGCCCGGGCCGCAGGAGGAGCGCAGGCCGCAGCGAACCTCTGGAGCAGGCGCGGACGGTTCTGGGGCGGGCGCTACCGTGCCTGCCGGACGCGAACCGGCGCGACCCGCCCGCCCGGCGGCAGAGGAGTCGCTGAGCGCGCCGGGTCGCCCCCTTACAGCCGAGCGAAACAACGGCGTTTCCCTGGTGGGGGCTCCTAAGGTGCACATCCGCCTGCCGGCCGACGCGCCGCCCGACACCATAGGGCGGCTGCGGGAGGTGATCGGGCAGTTCCGCGGCGACACCGAGGTCTGGCTCCACCTTCAGCTCGAGGAAGAGGAGCGCCGGCTGCGTCTGGGGCCCTCCTACCTGGTGAGCCAGGGAGAGCCGTTCGCGACCGCCGTAGTAGAGCTGCTCGGCGATGGCGCGATCTGGGTGGAGTAGAGACCTTCAGAAGAGGAAGTGCCACGCGTTGGGCAGGAGCATAGGCTCCTGCCGCGCCGGTGGGTGGCGGGAAGCGGGAGAACCGGGCGCGATGCGGATCATCACGACACGACGAAGAACCCCTCAGCAGGTGGCCGACGAGCTCTCTGCTCCGATGCTGCAGGAGGTGGAGCAACAGGAAGCCCTCGTGCGCAAGATCGTCGAGGAGGTGCGCGCGAGCGGCGACGAAGCCGTGCTCGCCTATACGCATCGCTTCGACTGCCCCGATATGACCGCCGAGCGCATGCAGGTCAGTGACGAAGAGTTCGCGAGAGCGACCGAGGTGGCAGGGGCCGGTTTTCTGGAGGCGGTGGCAGGCTCGGTCGAGCACGTCCGCACCTATCACGAGAAGCAGCGGCCCGGCGACTGGTTCGATCTGCGCCAGCTCGGCACCGTGTTGGGGCAGAAGTTCACGCCCATCGAGCGGGTCGGCATACACGTCCCGGGGTTCACCGCCGCCTATCCCTCATCGCTGATCATGACCGCGGTGCCGGCCCAGGTGGCAGGGGTGGAGGAGATCGTGCTGGTGACGCCGGCCAATAGGCAGGGCGGCGTTCATCCGGCGACCCTCGCGACCGCGGCCGCGCTAGGGCTCAGGCGGGTGTACAAGATCGGCGGCGCGCAGGCGATCGCGGCGCTGGCCTTCGGCACGGAGACCGTGCCGAAGGTGGACAAGATCTTCGGCCCCGGCAGCATCTGGGTGATGCTGGCGAAGAAGGAGGTCTATGGGGTGGTGGGGGTAGACGGCATCTACGGGCCGTCGGAGGTGGTGATCCTCGCCGACGAATCCGCTCAGCCCCGCCTGATCGCAGCCGATCTGCTCGCTCAGGCCGAGCACATGACCGACTCGGCCGCCATCCTGGTCACGCCTGCGCGCTCCCTGGTGGAGCCGGTGCAGAACGAGCTGAGCCGTCAGGTGCAGCGGCTGAACCGGAAAGCAATCGCTTGGCAGGCAATCGAGGAGCGGGGCGCGATCGTCGTCACCAGGGACATGGAGGAAGCAGTGGCGGTGGTGAACGAGCTGGCCCCCGAGCACGTCCAGATCTGCACCGAGAGCCCGTTCTCGCTGCTGCCCAAGATCCGGAACGCGGGCTGCATCTGCGTGGGGGAGTCGTCGCCGGTCACCCTCGGCGACTACGTGATCGGCCCCTCGCACGTGCTACCGACGGGCCGCACCGCGCGCTTCTCCTCGGGCCTGGGGACGGTGGATTTCTTCAAACGGTCCAGTGTGATCTACACCTCCAAAGAGGCAGTAGCAGATCACATGGATATCGTGCGGGCCTTGGCCGGTCTGGAGGGGCTGGACGGTCACATCAAGGCCATGCAGGCGCGGCTACGAAGGGAGACGGGGTGAGGCTCATGGCGAGGACACCCGCGAAGCGCGCGCGAGCGATGGCGAGAGTGGCCGAGATGACGCGCAAGACGAAGGAGACTTCCGTCCGCCTGCAACTGGGGCTCGACGGCAAAGGCCGCGGCAGCATCAGCACGGGCCTTCCCTTCCTCGATCACATGCTGGAATCGCTCGCCCGCCACAGCGGCTTCGATCTCTCGGTGAAGGCCTCGGGCGACCTCCAGGTGGACGATCATCATCTGGTCGAGGACGTGGGTCTGGTGCTAGGCTCGGCCCTCGACCAGGCCCTGGCCGCCAGGAAGCTGATCTCGCGCTACGGCTGGGCCGTCGTGCCAATGGATGAAGCCCTCGTGATGTGCGCGGTGGACCTGGGGGGACGGGCACACCTCTCGTACCAGCTGGAGCTGTCGAAGCGCATCAAGGAGTTCAACACGGAGCTGGTCCAGGAGTTCCTCGAGGCCCTGGTCAGGAACGCCAAGATGAACCTCCACCTGCGGCAGCTCGCAGGGCGCAACAGCCATCATATCATCGAGGCCGCCTTCAAGGCGCTGGCGCAGGCGCTGGGGGCGGCGGCGGCGCCGTCCACTCGCTATCTCGGAGTGCCCTCCACGAAGGGGGTGCTGTGATGGGGGCGGCCTCCGCGAAGGGGATGTTGTGATGTCAAGACGAGCGCATTCCCCCAACCCGCGGGGTGGCCGGGCTAGCGTTGTTGGGGGAATGCGCGGGTGCTGTTTCATAGGCCCGCCGGTGGCGGGCCTATGAAACAGCCGGCCGGCAGCGTCGGGTTTGCGCGGGCGCATTTCATGCCCGCGCGTGGTGGGGGGAGCAAGTCTGAGGTTATGAAATGCGCTGGAAAGCTCACGGCACGACCATCCTTGCGGTGCGCAGGGACGGGAAGACCGCGGTTGGTGGCGACGGCCAGGTCACCATCGAGAATACCGTGATGAAGCAGGGCGCCCGGAAGGTGCGCCGGCTTTACCAGGACCGGGTGATCGCCGGCTTCGCCGGAGCGGCCGGGGATGCGCTCGCGCTCTTCGAGCGGTTCGAGGCGAAGCTGGAGGAGACGGCCGGGAACCTGCCCCGCGCCGCCTATCAACTGGTGAAGGACTGGAGAACTGAGCGCTCGCTGAGGCAGCTAGCCGCCCTCCTGGTGGTGGCCGACAGGGATCATCTGCTCATGGTCTCGGGGAACGGGGATCTCCTGGAGCCTGACGATGATGTCCTGGCAATCGGCTCGGGCGGGCCGTTCGCGCTCGCCGCGGCGCGGGCATTGCTCCGGCACACCTCCCTCTCGGCGGAGGAGATCGTAAGAGAAGCGCTGGATATCACCGCCGACATCTGCATCTACACCAACCGGAATCTGACCGTGGAGGTCGCTCTGTAGGGCGGGCGTGTCTCCGCACGCCCGCCGCCCGAGGCCAACTGCGTGCGCTTCTGCGAGCGATATCCCGAGATCATCGAGAGATTCGACCGCTTCTGGGAGGGGCGGGAGACCGATCGGCCGGTGCTCTTCATTTCGGCACCGAAAGAGCACCCCGATACCACGGCGCGGGCTGCGCAGCAACCGCGCAGCCGGTCTGTTAAGCCTCCGCAGTTCGCTAGCCCCACGGATCGCGTGCGGCCCGAGCACGTGCTGGCCCAGGCGCGCTATCGCCTGGCGCGCACCGCCTACTACGCGGAGGGGTATCCGCACTTCTTTGTCAACTTCGGCCCAGGCATCCTGCACGCGTGCATCGGGGGGGAGGCGAACTTCAGCTTCGAGAACACCACCTGGTTTCCGAAGTTCCTGCCCGACATCACGGAGTTCCCGGAGCTGCGCTTCCTGCCGGACGGCAGATGGTGGTCCCGGATGATGGCCGTGACCGAGCGGCTCCTCGATGAGCTTGGTGACGAGCTGGTGGTCAGCCTCACCGACATCGGCGGCGTGGCGGATGTGCTGGCGAGCGCGGTGGGGAACCGGCAGCTGCTGCTCGACGTGGTGGACCGGCCCGAGGCGGTGAAGGCGGCGCTCTGGCACGGCCACAAGCTGTGGCTGGAGGCCTACGAGGCGGACTACACGCTGATCTCGGCGCACCAGGATGTGACGACGCCGTGGTGGCCGGTGCTCTCACGAGGCCGGACTTACATGACGCAGTGCGACTTCAACGCCATGATCTCGCCGAAGCTCTTCCGGGACCTGTTCGCGGACGAGCTGGGCGCGATCTACCAACACCTGGACCACGGCGCCTACCACCTGGACGGGTTAGGCACGGAGGGCCATGTCGCTGCGCTGGTGGCGCTGCAGGGGCTGCATTGTATCCAGTGGGTTCCCGCGCCGGGCACCAGCGCGCTGGACCACGCGGGTATGCTCAGGCAGATCCAGGAGGCAGGCGTCTCGATCACCTTCAACATCTCCGTGGACGAGGTCGAGATCGCCTGCCGCGAGTTCGACCCGCGCCGGCTCATGCTCAATGTGGAGTGTGCGAGCGGGCAGCAGGCGGAGACGCTGATCGAGAACGCCTTGCGCTGGTGCGAATGCCGGCGCGGGGCAGGCCACTGACCTGCCCTACCGGCCGGTCCCCCACCGCGGCCCAGCGCGGGCTCCTGAGCTAACGGAGGCTCACTTGGCAAGGCCAGAGAGAACCCAGGCCGAGTCTCGCCCCGACAGTCGCCTGCGGCGCGGCGCTCCCGATGTCCTGGCGTGTCTGCTGCTGACGGCCTTCTGCCTGGCCGTCTTCTGGCCCGCCTTCGCGGGCCGCGTGCTGGTCCCCGCCGATGGCATCTACTTCATAGACCCTGCGTTCGCACCTGCCCGTCCGCCGGACGTTCGCGGCCCGATCAACACCG
>Ga0315280_10000154_pt1 | contig 129366 bp, 120 predicted proteins | sample YL17G06_40_MG_FD_203697 | JGI IMG/M metagenome (GOLD analysis project Ga0315280, IMG submission 203697) | Sediment microbial communities from Yellowstone Lake, YNP, Wyoming, USA - YL17G06_40 | ecosystem: Environmental > Aquatic > Freshwater > Lake > Sediment | place: USA: Wyoming | collected... | reverse complement strand
AATGAGCAAGCAATGCTTGTTCCCACCACAACCTGTGATGATGGGATTGTCTATGATGGTATTCTGGTGACGTACTGACAAAATCGCTGAACAGTTAACCCTGACATTTTCCCTTGACAACGACATGCAGGGAGCGCTTCTATTATCATATCACACCGAAATGGTTAGTCTCTAACCCCTTCCTCAAGAAACCTTCTTCCATGTCATTGCGAGCAAAGCGAAGCAATCTCACCGTCACCCTTTATTCCTACAGACACGCAGAGATTGCTTCGTCGTCCGCCCAGGCGGACTCCTCGCAATGACATTAGCGGATCTCTTCGAACAGCGCATACCTAGACTTCGAAAGTCAAAAAGGCTAATATTAGGAATGAATTGGCGAATTCTATGGACGTTGTTGCTCAGCTCAAGCCTTTCCTCGAACCGAAATCCGTAGCGGTGGTGGGAGCTAACCCCAACTCCGGCGAGCTTGCCTTCAACCTGGTGGAAAACCTCGCTCAAAACGGATACCGGGGCAAGGTCTACCCCGTGAACCCCAACTACACCGAAATCCTGGGCCAGAAATGCTACTCCAGTCTCAAAGAAATACGAGGAAATGTTGACCTCGCAGTGATTTTGACCTCTCGCAATGTGGTCCCCGATATCGTGAAACAATGCGGAGAGAAAGGGATTAAAGCGGCCATAGTGGTAGGACAGGGCTTCGCCGAAGCCGAGGACGAGGAGGGCAGGAGGCTGCAGCAGAGGGTAGTCGAGGCATCACGCAAGGGCGGTGTGAGAGTCCTGGGGCCCAACACCTTCGGCTCGGCAAACGCTTTCATCAACTTCAGCACAGCATTCCTCAAGCAGACAGACATGAAAAAGGTGCCCATCGGGGTCATCTCTCAGTCGGGTTTGTTCTTCGGCACCATCGGCAGGCTGAGGCTCATCGGAAAAGGCATCGATGTGGGCAACACCTGCGATGTGGATATCGCCGATGCCCTGGAATATTTCGAGCGTGACCCCGAAACTAAAATCATCGTATTACACATCGAGGGCATAAACGACGGCAAGAGGTTCAAAGAGATAGCGCAGCGAGTAGCTAAAAAGAAGCCTGTGCTGGCTATGAAAACAGGCAGAGGCGAACAGGCAGCGCATGCCGCGCAGTCCCATACAGCCTCTCTGATCGGTGATGACGCGGTATGGGACGCCGTTTTCAAGCAGTGCGGAATCATTCGTGCCCGGAGCCTCGATGAGCTAGGCGATCTGGTCAGGGCTTTCCTCTACCTGCCGCTGATGCGAGGCAGGGGCATTGCCATTGCCACAGGCAGCGGAGGCATCGGCATTATGAGCATGGATGCCTGCGCTGAGCACAACCTGGAGGTAGCGGAGCTGTCTCCCGGGACCAGACGCAGGCTGAAAGCGATGTCGCCGCCGTGGCACAGGATAGGCAACCCCCTGGACACCTGGCCCATTGTGATGCTGGCGCCGCGACCTCTCGCGGAGACGTTCCAAGCGTTAGCCACAGAAGTATTGAGAGACCCTCACGTCAATGGCTTGCTTTTCTTCGGTGGCGCCTGGTTCGAGCACCTCACTCCGCCCATCACCCGGGTCATCACGGAGCTTGCAGACGCCTTCCCCGATAAGCCGCTGGCCTTCTGTTTCTGCGAGGGCTGGCTGTATGACATACGCGCCCGCGACCTATCGGAGAAACTGGAAAAGATAGGCAAAGGGGTCATCTTCTCCAACCCCGACGATGCCATCAGGGCACTGGCAAGGCTCGCCGATTATTATGAGTTTCGCAGTATAGGCAAGTGAGGGCATCCTGCTTCACACAGGCTCGTGCTGCGACCTGACGACCCTGGTAACCACATCTCTGGGAGCAAGCCTGGCAAACCATGGTGCAAATTTGTATACCATGCCGGGAATCTCAATGAGCTTCCCTTTCTTCAAAGCCTTATAGCCAGCCTCGGCAACGGTGGCGGCATCCATCATTTTCCGCTTTGTGGCTTTGCAGTTCTCCATACGTGCCCTCTTTTGAAACTCGGTTCTGGCTAAGCCCACGCAAAGGCAGGTAACTTTGACTCCGGTCCCCTGCAGTTCGTTTGCCAGCGCTTCCGAGAAATGCAGGACAAAGGATTTAGTGGAGCAGTAGACCGCCTCCATCGGCGTAGGCAGAAAAGCGCACAAAGAGGCCGCATTCAATATGTAGCCCGATTTGTCCCTCACCATTCCTTTGAGGAACAGCTTGGTCAAATGAGTCAGGGAAACAGCATTCACCTGAATCATGTCAAGCTCTTCTTGCAGGTCTGTGTCGAGGAACATCCCGTAGACGCCAAAGCCGGCATTGTTGACCAGTACATCTACGCCGATTTTCTCCTGTTCGAGTTCGGAGAATATCTCCGGCGGCGCTTTGGGGTCGGACAAGTCTTTGGCCAGAACCTTCACTTTCGTGCCGTGTTTGCTCTCAATTTCCTTCTTCAAATCTTCAAGCCTATCTCGACTCCTGGCTATCACGACGATGTCCTTGCCGTCCTTCGCCAACAGCTTTGCCAGCTCATAACCGATGCCGCACGAAGCACCTGTGACGATGGCATATTTCTGTTTACTGCCTATCATGCTTCCTCCTCACAATAGCTTTTGGTATATTCAGGTGGGACTCATATCATAACATCAGGAGTCAACAAAGCAACGGACCTTCTACACACCCAAACGCTAATTTTCATGTCTTTGCGAGGAGTCCTTCCCTTCTACGAAAGATGAAGGACGACGAAGCAATCTCGGGGGTTGGGTGGGAAAATGCGCTGAGATTGCCACGCTTCGCTCGCAATGACATGTAAAGACGTACATTTGAGTAGGTTGGATACGCTCCAACCCTGCCGTAGGGGCGCAAGGCCTTGCGCCCCTACAATTCAGACCATTACGTGCTACGGCTTATTTGCTAACTATTAGTTGTAACCTATATTCACTCTTTTGAATCGCCTGCCCTGCCTCTGGATAGGGGCTCACATGAAAAGCCAGTTGATATTCTCGGTAGGTCACGCTGGTATACTGAGCACTCAGCCCCGGTTCAGTCAATACCATTCGATATGGAGAAGAATCCCCTACAATTTTAATGATGCAACTGACTCTGCCTGCCCAGATACAAGTTACATCGCTGGGGCAGCGGCTATCTTCGATTACGTCCTCAAACGTGATCTGCAAATCCTGCCCCTTTATGTTAGCAGTCTGGCCGATGGACAGGGAGAACTCCTCGCCCAGGTTAGCATTTACCTGAGCAGACCCACCACAAGCCGCAAGAGGCAGGAGAAGAACTATTATAAGCGATAACCAGAGAAAATACCTGAATATGATAGGTCTCATTGAACAAATACCTCCCAAGAATTTGTAATGTGGTTGGTGCATAGAAAAACCCATCTTCTTCCCTCCTTACAACTCCATCTCTTTCAAATCTTTGGCTATCTTGAGCTTGGGCTCAGTGAGGGATTGGACCTCCTTTGCGGTCCAGCCGGGGGCAACCTCTTTGAGCACCAGCCCCTTGGGAGTGACCTCTATTACGGCGAGGTCAGTTACAATCAAATCAACGCATTCTTTGGCGGTCAGCGGGTAGCTGCACTTCTTCACTATCTTGGGCTTGCCGTCCTTTGTGGTGTGCTCCATGGTAACTATTACCCGCTTCGCTCCCACCGCCAGGTCCATGCCGCCTCCTATAGTGCCGCCCAGGGCATCGCCGCCTGTGTTCCAATTGGCCAGGTCACCCTTAGCCGATACCTCGAGCGCCCCCAGTATGCTCACCAGACGACCGCCCCTTATCATAAGGAAGGATATCATCACATCGAAGAACGCCGTTCCGGGCGCGAGTGTGAAGAACCTACCCCCCGAATCGACATAATGGAACTCCGCTCTCTGTATCTCGTCCTCCATAACCAGCGGCCCATAAGCTACCGAGCCGTTCTCCGACTGAAAGATTACGCCCTCAGGCACATACAGGGCGCACAGGTTCGGTATACCCACACCGAGGTTGGCGTAGTCGCCAGCCTTCAGCTCCTTGGCCGCCCTCATCGATATAGTATCCCTGTCCAGCCTCTGCTTGAATTTTCCGCCCTTGGACTCCTCAACCCTGGGTTTTTCCTCAACGCATTTGCTGCGGAACAGCATCTTGCGCGCGATTTCAAGCCCGCCCAGCCTGCCTATCAGAGCCTTCTGTTTCTTATGGGTGCCTATGCCGTCCTCAGGGATTTTCACGATGCGGTCTACGAATATCCCCGGTACCACTATCTGTTCAGCATCAAGCCCGCCTACCTCCACTATTTCATCCACCTCAGCGATGGTTATCTTCGCCGCCATAGCCATCAAAGGCTGGTCTCCCCTGAAGATGCCTTTGAAGACCAGATTGCCCATCCTGTCCGCTTTATGCGCCCTGACCAAGGCATAATCAAGCTTTATCGGCTTTTCGAAGATATATTCTTTGCCATCTATAACCCTGGTTTCCTTCCCCTCTCCAATCACAGTGCCCACACCAACCGGGTTATAGAATCCGCCCAGCCTGGCAGCACCGGCATAGAGCCTCGCCGCCATAGTGCCGTGAGTAGACAGCTCCACCTCCAGTCCCTTTTCGATATACTCCTTGACAAAGGCGCCAGCGCCAAGCTGTTGGATGCCCACCACAGGCGTTATCAATTTCTTAAGTTGGGGGAGCAGAGCTGAGGGAAAGCAGGTCTCATCCTCGCCCAGAACGATGGGGATGAAGTTATGGGTGACAAGGGTGATGTCCTTTGTGCCCTTCTTTTTTACGGCAGCGACGAGGTTCTGCGCACAGGCGGGGATACCCCACGACTCTACGGAGATGGTAGCGCCATCGGGTATGTCGGCAACCGCTTCATCGAAGCTTTTGAATATCTTATTCAACGCCTGATCCCTCCTTATCAAAAGGCTATATAACAATCACCTGTGGGCGCATATTGCCATACCTACAACGAATTTGTCAACCCGACTGCGTTTGACTGGCGGAGAGCGGAGGGTATATCATTTATAGGGAAGTATGCAATAGGAGTTCCTGTGAATGAGATGGAAAAGTATTTGCGATGCACGGAAATCGTTGATTGCGATGCGGATTTAATTAAGAAGAAGTCCAGGACATTAACCAAAGGACTGAAAACGGACAAAGAGAAAGCCATAGCCCTGTTCTATTTTGTAAGGGACAGTATCAAATACAACCCGTATGACTCGGCCGACCGTTATGAATACAGCATCGCCAGTGCCACCCTGAAAAGGGGCTACGGGCTGTGCTTCCAGAAAGCAGCCGTCCTCGTCGCCATGTGCAGGTTCCTGGGAATTCCCGCCCGCTTCGGGTTCGCCGATATCAGAAACCATATACTGTCGCAGCGGTTCCTGGAAATGATGTGCGGCAGCGATATACTGGTGTACCACGGTTTCGCTGAGATTTACCTCGACGGCAAATGGGTTATCGCTACGCCTGCTTATGACCTGGGGCTGTGCCGGGAAAACGGCTTCATCCCAACGGAGTTCGACGGAGAGCATGATGCTAAATTGCCCAGCCGCAGCAAAGACGGCAGGCCTCATGTGAAGTATCTCCGATTTCACGGGAGCTACGATGACCTGCCCTGGCAGGAGATATATAACGCTGGCGCTCAGCACATAGCCAGCCTGGGCGTAGACGTAGACAAATTCATGGCCAAGTGGCGTACAGAGCCGCCCAAATGAGAACCCACCCGCATTCAGGGCGGTTCGCGAACCGCCCCTACAATTAGACAGGCTAGCTAGCCTGTCCCACCGATCCTCACCCCGATTGTGCCACAATTTTTCACAGATAATCTTGACAAATAGCCTAAATGAGGCATTATATTACTATAGTATTATAGGCATAGAGTACATAATGACGAACGCGGAACTGGCTGTCCTGAGTCTTGTCGCCGAGCAGCCCCGCCATGGCTACCAGATCGAGCAGGTCATCGAGGAACGCGGCATGAGGATGTGGACGGAGATCGGTTTCTCCTCCATCTACTTCCTGCTCAAGAAACTGGAGCACGGCGGGCTTATCGAAGGGCGCTCGGAAGAGACCGAGCGACACCCGGCACGCAAGGTATACAGGGCTACCCCGGCAGGACTGGAGGCATTTCATGCCGCCATTATCGAGGTGCTGTCGGTGCCCCAACCGAGCCCCCGTCCCCTGATGCTGGGGCTGGCCAACCTCCCCTCCCTGTCAATCGAGGAAACGCTCACCGCACTGAACCAGTACCGCAAGCATCTGACAGAGAAGAGGGAAATCCTGAGGATAGCTCTTGATAGCAAGCAGCATGCTCATCCCTATTTCGTAGATGCCATGTTCGAACTGGGCCTGATGGTGATGCAGGCCGAACTGGAATGGGTCGAAAAGTTCACCAAGCAAATACAGGAGCGATCTCAAACAAAAGAGGAGTGAAAGATATGGCAATTATCGAAACTCACCAACTAGCCAAGATCTTCCCCGGCGACATCAGGGCTGTTGACGGCATAGATTTCGAGGTCAACACCGGCGAGATCTTCGCCTTCCTGGGCCCGAACGGCGCCGGCAAGACCACCACTATCAAGATGCTGAACACCCTCATTACTCCAACCTCGGGGACCGCCACGGTGGCTGGATTGGATGTGGTGAAGAGCCCGGCCGAGGTGCGCAAGCGCATCGGATATGTGGCTCAGGACGTAGGGGTGGACGAGCATGCCACCGGTAAGGAGAACCTGACCCTTTACGGACACTTCTACAGGCTGGATAACAGGACCATCAAGGAGAGGGTGAAGGAGATATTCGATCTGGTAGGTCTGACCGGTTCCGAGAACAGGATGGTCTCCACCTATTCGGGCGGCATGCGTAAGCGGCTCGATCTGGCCATGGGGCTAATCCACCAGCCTCAGGTAATCTTTATGGACGAGCCGACGACAGGTCTCGACCCTCAGACCAGGGCCAGCATCTGGGAATATATCCGCAACCTGGTCAGTTCCAAGGGGATGACAATTTTCCTGACCACCCACTACATGGAGGAGGCTGACCGCCTGGCAGACCGCATAGCCATCATAGACCTGGGCAAGATCATAGCCATGGGCACCGCCGACGAGCTGAAGAAGTCCATAGGCGGCGATGTGGTCACGGTCTCGCCCTGCGAGGACAAGGATGAGGCCTGTAAGGAGTTCATCAGGCGCAGCGAGGCCGTGCTCACCGGCAAACCTTTTGTGACCGGGATGAAGCCTACCGACGGTGAGCTGGCGGTCTACGTAAATGACGGCGCATCCGCCATACCCAACATAATGCAGCTTCTTTCGGGTCAGGGAATCGAGGTCAAGACCATAACCATGTCCAGGCCGTCGCTGGACGACGTGTTTCTAAAATACACCGGCAAAACAATACGCGCCCAGGAGGGCACACGCACCTCATTCGCTCAGCTAATGAGGATGCGCGACAGGAGGCAGAGATGAATCTCTTAAGTGATACCTGGTATATAGCCATGCGCGATCTCAGGTCAAGGCTTCGTATGCCCGTGTTCATATTCATGACCCTGTTTCAGCCCATACTGTGGCTGGTGCTGTTCACCCAGATATTCAAGTCGCTGGGCGGCTTGCCCGGCTTAGGCAGCTCCAGCTACATTCAGTTCTTTGCCCCCGGGGTGCTGGTGATGACGGTGCTGTTCGGCTCAGCTTTTTCAGGCTTCGGCATGCTGTGGGATATAGATACAGGCATACTGTCCAAGATGCTGGCCACCCCTGTGACCCGTATCTCCATCATAGCTGGCCGTGTCATCGCTACTGTGGTGGTGCTGCTAATCCAGGCTTTGATAATCGTTATCCTCGCGCTTATCATGGGCGTGCATTTTGAAACCGGAGTTCCCGGGGTGCTGTTTGCTTTCTTGCTGCTCAGCCTACTCGGGCTGGGGTTCGCTGCTTTTTCCAACGGGCTGGCGCTCCTGCTCAAACGGCAGGAAAATGTTATGGCAGTAACCAACCTTCTCACCATGCCACTGATGTTCCTCTCGTCGCTAATGATGCCGGCAGCTCTGTTGCCTGGCTGGCTCAACACAGTGAGACAAATCAACCCCATAGACTATGCTGTGGTCGGCGCACGCGATTTGATTTCGAATGGATACATATGGCACGACCTCTGGCTCTGCTTTGTGGTCCTGGCTGCCCTGGCTGTAGTCGGAGTAACCTTCGGCACCCTGATGTTCCGCGCCAGAGCAGAGTAAGTTAGCCTTCAGTAAATTAGTTCGGTAGGGGGGCGTCCTTCCAAGGAAGGACCCCCCCCTTTTCTTATGCCCGCCGACAAAGCATAATAACGGGGTAAGGCAGGACACATCAGGGGGTTGAAATGCGATTAAAGGGCAAAGTAGCAATCATAACTGGCGCAGGCTCGGGGCTCGGCAGAACTGCCGCTCTACTCTTCGCTAAGGAGGGCACAAAGGTCGTGGTGGCTGCGAATAAGGAAAAGGGCGGGGAGCAAACCGTAAAGTCGATAAAAGAGGCCGGTGGAGACGCCATCCTGGCGCGAGTTGACGTGACCAAGGCAACCGATCTGGAAAATGCAGTTAAGGCCGCTGTGGATAAATATGGCAAGCTCGATATTATGTTAAATAATGCCGGTACGCCGGGTCCGGGGAAGCTCATTGCAGATATAACCGAGGAGGAGTGGCTCAGGGTTATCTCGGTCAACCTCACCGGCGTCTTTCTGGGCACGAAGTACGCTATCCCCGAGATGCTGAAGGGCGGGGGTGGCATCATTGTCAATGTTTCGTCCGTCGCTGCCCTCTCGCCGAGGCGATACACGGGGGCATACGCTACGGCCAAGGCTGCGGTGATTCAACTGACCAGGGTTACGGCTTTGGAGTACGCCAGAAAGAACATCAGAGTCAATTGCATTCTGCCCGGGCCCATAGACACACCGTTTTTCACCAAGGTGGCGGGCGGCGACCCCGAGAAGATAGCCATATTCAAGGAAATGGTACGGAACGAAGTGCCGCTGGGGCGGTTTGCCCAGCCTGAGGAGATAGCCCGGGTGGCTCTATTCCTGGCCTCGGACGAGGCGTCTTATATCACGGGGGCGGCCTTCGCTGCTGACGGCGGACAGTCGCTGGTGTAATGTTTGGGCATAGCTTAACCTAAGTACGAGGATACTTTTTCATTATCTCTCTGGCAAAAGTGCGCGCCTTCTTCAGCCTCGGGGCATCCGGCTGGCCTATGGTGAGTGGACGGTTCTTTCCCCACGCAACCAGTTTTGGGTCACCGCTGTTCACCATGAAATCCGCTAGAGCCTGGCTCATTTCCCCCCGACAGTTGAATACGCCGAGCAGGTTAGCACCAGCGGCTGCCGCCTTACAGCCACTCAGCCATTCCTTTAATTCCGGCTCGTCCTCAGGTGAAGCATGAGTCATGAAGAGTGCAATATTCTTGCCCTTTGTGCGCTCTTCCAGGAAGCTCTTCGCATCGCCGGCCGGCGCAGATCCCTGAATAGGGAAGCCGACGAAAGCGAGGTCATAGCCGTCGAGGCTGTTGACCTCGCCCATGGGTTTAATCTCCTTTTTGCCCTTGATCTCCTGGAAAATGGCTTCAGCCACCTTCTTTGTATTGCCCGTCTGGGACATGTAAGTTACGATGACTTTCATATCACACCTCCCTGTATGAATTCAATTTATTGCGCTACTTCGTGCGAGCGACTCTACGCGCTGCTTGATGCCCAGCAGCATCTTACGAATCATCAGGAACTGGCCCGGGTACATAATAGGAAGTGAAAGAAGTAACATAGGCGTCATAGCCAGGCGAGACCTGATACGCAAAACTAAGCGCGTCTGCTTATCATCGATTTCATTGAGCATAAAGCACCAGGTGACATCGACGCCTGGCTCTTTAATAACGATGAGCAGAAGCCGATTCGGCTCAGTAGCCTTCACCGGCCAGCTAGGCGGCTTCCCCATGGGAATAACATCGCCGACTTCGAGATGTTGAAACTCGGGTATGATACGATTGGCGCTGGGGCGGTCCAGGATGCCAAGAAGCCTGTCTATCCGGTCATAGCTATACATCCCCCCTCGGCGATAGCCCATTTGCACCAGCCAGGGCCAGATTTCGGCGGCGCTGGCTCTGATAGAAACGGCATTGGTGGAAACACTCATGGGTCGCTTAACTTCATCGTCGCCCGGCATGGGACGCTTAATTTCCGCCTTCGATGCCCCCCATCCGAAGTTACGAATGCCGCCAAGCAGCTTACCCATTGTCTCTCCTTAATGTCCCCGAAGTCTATACTTTCCTGGCCGCCTCCACGCGCTGCTTTCGGTGGCGCCCCATCTGGTGCGCCGGGGACGCAGGAAAGGCGTTACAAGTGCAAAAACTATTAAAGCAGCGCCCTCTATTCCTTCGACTATATTCCTTAGCTTCAATTTGCCGCCTTTCTTCATTAAAAACCCGTACAAAGATTATAGCACAGAGTCGAGTTTGCAGGCCGAATTATCCCTGTTGTCGTTTTGAGATAGAGGTTGTATAGTAACCGGGGGTCAAGATGGTAACCAAGGTCAGCTTTGTGGGCATACTGGTCAGGGACATCGAGGAGGCGCAGGCCCATTTTATCAGGGTCTTTGGCCTCGAGCCCTGGGACTTGGGCATTGTGGAGATGCCCGGTGTAAAAGCTGTGATGTTCCCCCTCGGCGATTGCTCCATCGAACTGCTGCAGCCGACAGTGGGCCCCGATGCGCCTGTAGGCGGCGACCTGGCACGGCGGCTGGAGAAATACGGCGAAGGCGTGTGCCGTCTCGGCCTGTGGGTAGATAACTTAGACCGCGAGATAAAGCGCCTCAGAAAAATAGGCTTCCCTATTGTGGACACAGGCGAATACGGCAAAATCGGCGAGGAGATGGGTGCCAGGATGGCCTTCATCCACCCCAAGGCAACCCACGGGGTGCTTATAGAACTCGACCAACAAATATAGCAGAAGGCCTGTTTAGCCTTGCGGCTTACTCAGCAACTTGCGCAGATGCTGGAAAAACTCCTCTGAGCCTTTGCCCAGCGACAGCTTCTCCATGGGGCAGATGTCGTCGCCCGCCTTATTTATGATGTAAGGAACGGTCTGGGAGAAGTGGTACTTTATGTCCTGCTCGCTCAGCGTTCGAGCGGCAAACTCGCTGCCTAAAGGCGAATAAATCTCCAGACAAAACGCCTTCTTGAGCAGCAAGGCTGCGGCATTCCCCACTATGCGGTCAAAGATGACCACGTCTTGAACCTGAGAGGAAAATTTATCTATGTATTCAAGCAGCGGCCTGAGCTGCTCCTCCTTTGACTTGAAGATGAGCTTGCCCTGGTGATACACCCGAAAGGTGTCACCGCTGTTCACAAACCGGGCGAATAGTCTATCAATAGATACCGTAGTGCGGTCCCCCAACCTGTTAACCTCCGCTCGCCTGAAGCCCTTCTCTCAAATTATATCGCAAACGACAGCCAACAGGAAACGATTATTGAGGAATAAGGTACTTAGGGGATTGAACTAGCCGATACATATTTTATAGTGGCGTAATCGGCGCAACTGGTGCCGCCATCGCTCTTGCCGGTGACGTAGACATTGCCGAGCCACCCACAGCCAGCAGCAAGCATCCCTGCTAATATCAGAACCAGCGCCAGCATCACCATCAGCCTCATTCAGTATCTTCCTCAGTGAGAAATGCAAGGCATCAATTATAGCCGTTTCGCCAGTGGCTCCCAAGACAATGGCAGAAAGACACCGCAATATATTAGTTGACGAGAATCGATTATAATCATAACAGTTGGCAAACCCTATGCCTAGTTTTGAGCCCACCGCAGAGAAAAATAACGCGAGAGAAAGTGATTGGCACCCTTTTAGTTCTCGTGCTAGAGCTTTCATAACCTACGAAGAGGTTTACGGAAAGTCTGTAACATACGATGAAATAGTAACACTAATCGCCTCATTACCAATAGATTATTGGGTCAGAATAGCCTCAATGGGCAGACTTTTTCTGGAACACTACGAGAATAAACCTGAATATCAGGGAATTCTCTTTCGCTTCTTCTGTCCATCAAGTTTGCTCGAGAAGTATGTACGAACCCCTGATAATCGAGAAAGGTTCATCTTTCATAGGACTCAGTTTCTGGCACTTTTTAGATTGGCACTCCTTTACGGTTCTACACCTTCGGGCCCAGTTAGCGATGAGGAGCAACGAAAAGAAATCACAGCTCGCTGTTTATTTGGCATAAGCTCTCTACTGTACAAGGCGGAAAAGGATGAAGCGAGTTTGGATTTCCCGCCAAGGGAATTCATTGATAAATTGAATTCAGATTCTAAAAAACCATTCGCACCCTCCGAGCAACGCTTCCTAATTAATCTACTGCAACTCTACAATAATCATTTACACGAAAACTTATACAACATAGCGGGCAGATACAAGGATATGCTATTGGATATACCAAACGACCCAGGTTTTACACCACAAGGACTACCCAGGAACTTACTGGCAGATATTCTCAAGAAGGAAATGGGCTTAACTCCATCAGAGTATGCAGCTTTGACCTTTGGAGTTATGGCCAAATATTTTCAACCTGAGGAAATATTTAAAAAGGAGTCTCATTTCCCGGTAGATAAAGACGTGCATTTCATCAATAGTTCAATAAATAAACATATAATTGATGACTATTTCAAAGCTATATCAATGTCTCGATCCGAATTTCTAGAGGCAGAAAGAGCTGTCGATAATTTCCCAAAACGTATAAATGACTTTCGGCACTTCATGTTAAAGCCTCTTATCTATCTTGACAATAGCAGCGACTGCTATCCAACAAGCCTAACCTATTTACAGCGGCTCCTTGACAGTGGACTCGTCTGGGTCGCAGCTGGAGGCAAATACAGCGGGGATTTAAGGAACTACTGGGGGCAAGTATTTGAATTCTACTGTCAAAAAATATGCCAAAGAATCGCAGCAAATTCTCAGGTGAAGCCCAAATACTTTCGAGAACTAGAGTATGGCCCACTGCATAACAGGAGAAAGTCCTGTGATGCAATTTTGATATACGGTCAGGATGCTGTCATGATGGAATTCAAGATCAAGCCACCAAGGTTAGTTAGCACAATAATAAATGGTGATTTTGACTCTCTGCTGGAAGATATTGAAAACACTTTTGTTGAAGGCAAAGAGGGAAATAAAGCAGCAAAGCAAATCGATGAAAGCATACGAAGTATTCGTACCGGTGACTTGAGACTGCCAGGAATAAATCCACTTTCAATCAAACACTATTTCCCCGTGGTCGTGACTCTTCAGGCATGGCCTGTGAATCCTTATATCTATGAACTTATAAGAAAAGTGGTGCGAGACGAGCGTGTGCTGAGACAACCTTACTGCGCACATATTGAAATTTGGAGTGCCGAGGACTTTGAAAATGTCGAGTCTGTCCTGACTTCTAAGGCTCAGCAAGCAACTGACGTGCCAACACTAATACGAGAGAAGTTAATGGGGAAACATAATAACTTGTCCATGTCCATATTTCTTTACGATAGATCTTCAGACAGAATTCCTTCAAATATTTACATTGATCATTCGCGAGATGAAATGTTTCAGATTATTAGAGACACCCTGTCCCTCAACAAATAACCTTCTCTTTCAACCTTTAGCCTCTTGCCGCACTTTGCCCTGAGCTTACAATTTTCCGAAAAACACACTTCGCAAATAAAATCAGGCCAAATTGATTCCCCCGGCGCAAGCTGATACACTAGCCTTAGATATGAGCTGCACCTTCGCCTCAATAAATCTCGATAGCCTCGACTCGTCATGGAAAGACCTGCGACACCGCCTAAATTGGGACTCCATTTTCGTGCTGCCGAGATGGCTCAAGGTATGGTGGCACATATTCGGAGAGGGCTCCCAACTATATTTATTTGAGGTTAGGGAAAATAGGAGCGTCATCGGCATTGCGCCTCTGATAGTTAACGAGGACAAAGCCTCATTCATCGGCAGCGCCGATGTTTGCGATTATATGGACTTCGCGGTCGCCCCCGGCAAAGCGCTTGCGTTCTTCAGCGCCCTGCTGGATAAGTTGAAAAATGAGGGGATAAAGGAGCTATCCCTGGAGTCGTTGAGGCACGATTCCACAGTGCTGACCTGCCTGACCGACCTGGCAAAAGAGATAGGATACCAGGTTACCTGCACCAGGGAGAACGTTTCCCTGGATCTCGATTTGCCCTCGACCTGGGATGAGTATCTGAAGACGCTTTCCCCGAAGCAGCGCCGCGAGACAGGTCGCAGGTTCAGACGCCTCGAGGAAGAGGGCGACATAAATTACCGCGTCGTGGAGAACGCAGAGCCTGAGGTCCTGGACGCCTTCTTCAAACTGATGCGGGTGAGCCGGAAGGACAAGGCAGCCTTCCTCACCCCAAACATGGAGTCCTTCTTCAGGGCGCTGGCGCAGACTATGGCGGAGGCCGGGATGCTGAGGTTCGGCGTCCTGGAAATATCGACGAAACCTGTTGCCGCGGTGATGTGCTTCGACTACAATGATAAGGTGTACCTTTACAACAGCGGCTATGACCCTGAATACGGCTATATTAGCGTGGGGCTGCTCTCCAAGCTGTTGTCCATCAAGGACAGCATCGAAAGGGGCAAAAAGGTTTACGATTTTCTGAAAGGACCCGAGGAGTATAAGTACCGTCTCAGGGGTAGAGAGATACCGATATATAGTTGCAGGATAATTCTAACATAGGGGCGGTTCGTGAACCGCCCAGCCCTTATGTCATTGCGAGGAGTCCGCCTAAGGCTGACGACGAAGCAATCTCAGATTAGGGTGCGAGGAAAACCGAGAGATTGCTTTGCTTCGCTCGCAATGACACATAAAAGAGAATTAGATAGATGTCAGACCAATTGAAAATAGCCATGCTCAGTATCCATAGCTGTCCAGTGGGCAAGCTGGGCAGCAAAGACACGGGCGGCATGAGCGTCTATATCAGGGAGCTGGCCCGCGAGTTGGGTAAGCGTGGGCACAGCGTAGATATCTATACCCGTGCCCACGACCCTGCTGAAGCCCAGATTGTGCAACTCGGCGGTAACGCCAGGGTCATCCACCTTCAGGCGGGCGAGGTTGAGCCCATCGATAAGCTGGCAGTGTATTCCCATCTCGAAGACTTCGCCTGCTTGCTGGAGGACTTCCGGGCCAGCCATGGCCTGCAATACGATTTGATACACAGCCACTACTGGCTATCAGGCTGGGTGGGCAGACGCATCCAGCGCTGGTGGGATGTCCCTCACGTCATCATGTTCCATACCCTGGGCGCGATTAAGAACGCCATCGGCGTGGGGGAGCACGAGCCGGCGTTGCGCATCAGGGCCAAGAGGGAGCTGGTCGGGGATTGCCAGCGCATCATCGCCGCCACAGACAGAGGCAAACTAGAGCTGGTGAGCTATTACGGAGCTTCCCCAGAGAGAATCAGCGTAATCCCCTGCGGGGTGAACCTGGAGCTGTTCCAGCATATTGACAAAGAGACTGCACGGCGCAGCCTGGGGTTGAACGGACACAAAATCCTGCTGTTTGTGGGACGCATAGACCCGCTGAAGGGTATAGACCGGCTGCTAAAGGCTCTGCCCAGTCTGGACACCAGGCAGAACCTCAAGCTTTTAGTGATAGGGGGCGATGAGGATAGCCTGCCCGAAGTAGAGAGGCTGCAAAGGCTGTCCCGCAGCCTGCATATCCAGGATGCGGTCAGCTTCTCCGGCATCGTAGAACAAAAAGAGCTGCCCCTTTATTACAGCGCTGCCGATGTCTGCGTGATACCGTCCTATTACGAGAGCTTCGGACTGGTGGCACTGGAGTCGCTGGCCTGCGGGACGCCCATCGTGGCCACCAGGGTAGGATGCATCGAAAGCGTGGTCAACCAGGGGCAGAACGGGCATGTTGTGGAGGACAACGCCCCACCTCGCCTCGCGGATGGGATAGATACGCTTCTTTCTGACAGCACGAAGTCCGCCGACTCGATTCGAGCTTCGGTGAATAGGTTTAGCTGGTCTAACATAGCTGAGGCGATAATCCCGGAATACCGATCGGTACTTGAGGAGTACCATTAATGGTTAAGTCGGCTTACGCCATGGTGGTGACACCTCATCCCGACGACGCGGAGTACGGCATCGCCGGCACAGTGGCGCGCTGGGTCAAAGAGGGCAAGGACATTGTCTACGTAGTGTGCACCAATGGCGACAAGGGCACCAGCGATATCAACATGAAGCCGGAGGCGCTTGCCAAAATCCGGGAAAAAGAGCAACTAGACGCAGCCAAGGTGCTGGGGGTGAGGGAGGTCATTTTCCTGCGCCACCCCGACCAGGGCCTGGAAGACACCTACGAGTTCAGGAAACAGCTTGTGCGCCTGATAAGAATGTACCGCCCCGATATTGTGGCGACCACCGACCCTTATCTGCGCTATAAGTGGCACCGTGACCACCGCATCGCAGGGCAGGTCGTGCTGGATGCAGTCTTCCCCTTCGCCAGGGACTTCCTCGCCTATCCCGACTTGACGCTGGACGGGTTGCAGCCCCACAAGGTCAAAGAGGTCCTGCTCTGGAGCATGCTCTTATTCTGGGAATCTCAAGAAATAGATTACCGCTCCGATATCACCGATACCCTCGACCTCAAGATTGCAGCGCTTCGCTGCCACAAGAGCCAAATAGGGCACCTGCCATCGCCAGACCTGGAGAACTTTCTGAGGCAGCAGCACGAAGCTATGGCTCAGGGGGAGAGCTTCAAACTGGCGGAGGCTTTCCACCGCGTGGAGCTGTTCGGTTAACCTAGTGCGCTCGGGGGCCAAAAATAGCGGAGGTTGGCTGCATCTTACAACAACCAACCTCCAGAGGTTTTCTGTTTACTGAACAGTGAGAGTTAGAACGACCTGCGTCTGCCTCCCCCCCCGCCGCCGCCGCCGAAGCCACCACCTCTGCCTCCACCTCCGAAACCACCCCTGCCACCGCCACCCCTGCCGCCCTCAGTCCTGGGGCGTGCCTCGCTGACATCAATGGTTCGGCCATTCATCACTTTGCCCTTGAGCCCAGTGATTGCGGCCTGTGCCTCAGCCTTCGCTGCCATCTCAACAAACCCGAAACCCCTGGATTGCCCGCTATACTTGTCCTTGATTACATTGACCGACTCCACCTTGCCGAAAACCTCGAATTCCTTCCGCAGTTCCTCGTCGGTCACGTCGCGTGACAGGTTGCCCACATAGATATTCATACGGGGCTCCTTTCTCTTAAAATGAGTCTGGGATGAAAGCCCTGCGTAACAGAGCTAACTGGAAGCAATGGAGGCCAGGGACAGCCCCGGCCTCCACTATCTCGTCTTGGCCAGATTACCGCCGGTTGCTTGACCTTACTTTGTCGTAGCAACGGCTGCAATACACTGGTCTGCCTTCTCGTGGCTCAAAGGGAACCTGAGTCTCAGTACCACACTCGGCGCACACCGCAGGGTACATCTGGCGGTTAGATGTTGTTCCGCGACCACCGCCCATGCCACCACTGCGCTGCCCTCTTTTCGCTTCACGGCAGGATGGGCATCGCTTGGGCTCGTTGGTGTACCCTTTTTTAGCGAAAAACTCCTGTTCCTCGGCGCTGAAGGTGAAACTAGTGCCGCAATCTGAACATTGCAGCGACTTGTCCACGTAGCTCATGGATGACCTCCTCTCTTAATACTAGTTGGTTAAAGCTCGGTCATCCAAAGCTTGGGGATATCGCTGACAAATGAGGACCCTTCAGCGGATTGGCAACCTATACTATTAACCACCGAAGGCCACTATAACAGAAAAAGTCAAGATTTGCAAATCGAGTAGAAGGCGTTCTTTACTAGGGGCTGCGGTATGGGCACTGCGGGTCAGGGCCGAGGTAGTCCTCATGGCCGTTGGCTCGGGCGCTAGCCAGCGCTATGGCCCGACAGCCCCGGCATATAGCCCAGTAACGACACGACTCACACCCACCATGGTAATTCTCTTGCCTTCTCAGAGACCATAGGACAGATGAACCTGCCCAGAGCTCACGGAAGGACGTCTCTTTGATGTTCCCGATGGGCAAGTCCATGCGTCGGCACGGCATGATAGTGCCATCGGCGGTGATGGTGACGCCGAAGATGCCGGCAGCACAGCCGCCTATGGGCATTTCCGCCTGGGGGCTTTCTCCGTTCATTTCGGAGATATTAGCCAAGGGGTCGCGCGAGGTAACCACGACTTTGGGGTTATCTTTATATCCCCGAAGCTCGCCATAGAAATAAGCCACCTCCTCCCTGGTCAGCTCCTCGCCGCTGAGCCCCTTGCCCCGGCCTGTGGGAACCAGACGTGAGAAGGCGATAGCGCTCACCCCCAGTTCCTCAGCAAGACGAACCAAATCTCTGGTCTGGCCCACATTGAGCCGCGAGACAGTTAGATTGATATTGGCCTCAACCCCTTGAGCCGCCAGGTTTCTGATGCCCTCCAGCGTGCGCCTGAAAGACCCCCTGCCTCTCAGGCTATCGTGAGTAATCTCAAGCCCGTCAAGGCTGATCTGCACATCGTTTACCCCTGCCTCTTTGATGCGCCGCGCCGTGTCGCCATCTATGAGCGTGCCGTTGCTCATCAGCGATACTGAGAAACCGCAGTCGCGGACATAACTGAGTATTTCAAAGAGATCCTTGCGCAGAAACGGCTCGCCGCCGGTAAAATGAAAGCTGGGTGACATCTGCATATCGTATTCGGTCACCCAGCTTTTTATTGCGCCTCTTACGTTATCAACCGCCCTGCAGATTTCCTCGTAGCCCATCTCGGGCACAGGTCCCGACTGGTAGCAATGCCGACATCTTAGATTACATCTCTCGGTTAAGTGCCACTGGACGAAGAAATCATAGGGCGTGCCCTTCATTGCGACTGCCTTATTGCCGAACCGGCAATTTACTTACCCTTTCAGGACTTTCAGGCGAGGCAGCTCCTGGCCAAGGCTTTGTTCTTCTCCAGAGCCTCCTTCAAGCTCTGGAACAGCCTGGCTTCCATCTCCCTCAATTCCTCACTCATAGCCCTCACCTCCTTCCAGGCTAAGATGCCGGTAGCTTGTGAGCGAATTCTAACATCACATAAGAGTTTGTCAAGGTTTTGGGCGTTCTCAGCAGAAAAATGTAAGAGATTTGTAACATAACCTCACAAATCGAGGGTAATGAGAGCATAAATTCCCCTATCTCTTGGAATGTGCTATGATGAAATAGATGGCCTAATTACTCCAATGGACAATAAACTGTCTTCGAACAAAAGGCTATATGAGATTAGATGGCATGGCCGCGGCGGCCAGGGGGCTATAACGGCTGCCAAGTTATTAGCACAGGCAGCTTACCTGGATGGCTATCACGGGGTAACAGCAGCACCCTCTTTTGGCGCCGAGAGAAGAGGCGCTCCTGTGAGCGCCTCAACCAGGATCTCGCCGGAGCCTATCATGGTGGTATCGCAGGTGGAAGAACCCGATGTGGTGGTAGTCCTGGACCACAGTTTGCTGACAGTCTCGGACGTAACTGACGGACTGCGCGAGGGGGGGTGGCTAGTGGTAAACTCGCGGCAGAGCCCAAACGAACTCAAGGTGAAAGGTCATTTCAACATCGCCACCGCAGATGCTACCAGTGTATGCCGCGAACTTGGCCTGATAGTCACGGGGCTTATCGTAGTGAACACAGCTATACTGGGAGCCTTTGTCTGCGCTACGGAGATAGTGAATTTAGCAAACCTGGAGGAAGTAATAAGGGGAAAATTCCCCAAAGATGCTATGGAGAGGAACCTCTCTGCAATCAAGCGGACTTACGAGATAACCAAGCTATATAGAATGTGATCGTGACAAGTCATGAGAACCAGAGACTGCAAGCACATATGCGGTGAATCATCGCCGGGCATTGGAGAAGGTGGTAAAACGGGCGAGTGGCGCAGCTCGCGCCCAGTGATAGAGCAGAAGAAGTGCCTCCCGGTCAGGCAGAATAAGCCTGTGTGTTTTCAGTGCTGGCTCTATTGCCCGGATGCTGTAATCAGTAAAACCATTCCTGTCCAGATAAATCTGGACTATTGCAAAGGATGCGGAATATGCGCGCAGGTCTGCCCCGCGCAGGCTGTTACCATGGTAAATGAAACGGAATTCTATTCCCAAGACTAGGTAAACCAAGTCGATAAGTATGAAGAAAGCTGATATACAGATACTTGATGGCAATAATGCTGCAGCCCAGGGGGCAAAGCTCAGTCGCGTGCAAGTGATTGCTGCCTACCCTATCACCCCTCAGACCCCAGTCACTGAAAAGCTGTCTGAACTTGTAGAAAGTGGGAAGCTCAACGCTGAGTATGTTACCGTCGAGAGCGAGCACAGCGCCCTTGCCGTATGCACTTCGGCGTCTATCGTGGGAGCCAGAACCTTCACTGCCACCAGCTCACACGGCCTAGCTTACATGCATGAGATGCTGCATTGGGTGGCGGGGACACGTCTACCCGTGGTCCTTGTCTGCGTCAACCGTGCTATTGGAGCGCCCTGGAATGTACTAAATGACCAGCAGGACTCTATATCACAGCGGGATACCGGTTGGATACAAATATATGCTCGAAATAACCAGGAGATAGTTGATTCAGTCATCCAGGCTTATAAGATCGCCGAGGCGCTCTACGTTCCCGTCATGGTTTGCTACGACGGCTATATCCTATCCCACACCGAAATGCCAGTGGATGTTCCGGCACAGGAAGATGTGGATAGATTCTTGCCGCCCTACAAACCCCACACGATACTGGATCCAGAAAACCCCAAGAACTACAACCTGGTAACCCTGGCCAATCCCAGGGTTAACGCTGAGGGCGTGCTCTGCCACGGATATATGGAACTGAGGTATCTTCTCCAGGAAGCTCTGCAAAACTCAAAGGAAACTATAACAAGAGTGGGGCAGGAATTCGGCGAACTATTCGGAAGAAACTACGGCCGTATGTTCTGGGAAGACAGACTGGATGACGCCGACATAGTCATTGTAGCAATGGGCAGCCTCGCGATGGAAGCAATAGTAGCTGCCGATATGCTTCGTAAAGAAGGCCACAAGGCCGGCGTACTGGGCCTGCGAGTATTCAGGCCTTTCCCCAAAGTCGATTTAGTTAAGGCGCTGAAGAAATCCCGCCTTATCGTTGTTTTCGATAAAAATGTCAGCTATGGCCAGGAAGGGGTTACCTGCTCAGAGATCAAATCGGCCATTTATGGAAGCTCCGTAAACGCCACAATACGAAACTTCGTCGTTGGGCTGGGTGGCCGTGATGTCAAAGCCAGAGAGCTTGCAGAAGCGGTAAACAAATCGCTGCTATCCCTAAAAGAAGGCATCCCAAACAAAGAATATCCTGAATGGATATGTCATATTTGAGGGTGATGCGCATTGAAAACTAATGCAGTCAACTTGACCGAAATCGAATATGCGCTGCCAGGCAACAGACTTTGCCCCGGCTGCGCCTTATCCCTCGCCTACCGTCATATTCTAAAAGCTCTGGAAGGGCAGGCTATCGTGACGGTGCCAGCCAGTTGCCTCACTGTGCTGCACGGCATGTATCCGGTAACATCCGTCACTGTCCCCTGCGTAAACACGCCTTTTGCCTCCACCGGAGCATCAGCATCCGGGCTGGTTGCCGGATTAAAGGCCCTGGGCAAAAAAGGATTAACCGTAGTAGCCGTTGCAGGTGACGGAGGCACACATGATATAGGGATTCAGGCATTGAGCGGTGCTGCTGAAAGACAGGTTGATTTCATCTATATCTGCTATGATAACGAAGGCTATATGAACACAGGGAATCAGCGCTCCAGCTCCACACCCCCCGGGGCTATTTCAGGTACTACACCTATTCTGGGCAAGCAGCAGCACCAGAAAGACATTACAGCGATAATGGAAGCTCACCACATCCCCTATGTCGCTACAGCTTCTGCTTGCCACCCTCTGGACCTTTATGAAAAAGTGAGGAAGGCAAAAGCGATAAAAGGGACCAGGTTCATATATGTCTTCACACCATGTCCCCCGGGATGGCGCTTCCCCTTCAGTGACACCATTAAGATCGGCGAACTTGCGGTGCAAACCGCTTGGACCGTACTTTATGAGATTGAAAACGGGGTTTTCCGCCTCACTTCCGCCAGCGAATCCCTGGCGCGAAAGGGCAATCTAAAGCCAATGAGAGAATTTATTGCGGTGCAGGAAAGGTTCAGGAGCATTACAGAAAAGCAGCTTAATGAACTGCAGGACTGGGTGAACGTCCGGTGGCAGCTTTGCCTGAAACGAGCAACCAACCCATAGAGATTCCTTCACCTGCCTTCAAGGGCCTTTGCCATACCTCCCCTCACGGTTCCACTCTCAATGCTCAAATCGGCCACAGGTTGCAGGATAACCCTACCCCTCCCTTACCGCCACCCCCATGCCGCCGGGACCAGCATGGGTTCCCAGCGAGGAGCCAACCCTCGCTAAAGCTACGGGAGCATCAGGGAAAGCCGCCTTCAGTCGGCCAGCAAACGCCTTGGCCTCTTCGTGAGCGGTGGTGTATGACACCGCTAACTCCTTCACTCTGTGGAAGCCTCTGGCAAATTCAAACAGCCGCTCCACAGCCTTAGCTTTAGTACGAGCCACACCCACCATTGAGAGGTCGCCCTCCTTCAAAGTAAGCAGAGGCTTCACCCTCAACGCAGACCCTATGATCCCATAAGCCTTGCCCAAGCGCCCACCCCTGACCACATATTTCAGAGTATCTAGGAGAAAAATGAGATGCACCTTGGGGATAGCCTGGCGTACCGACTCAGTTACCTTATCTAGGCTCGCCCCAGCCTTAGCCTGGCGCCCAGCCTCGGCCACCAGAAGCCCTAAGGCCATAGACATAGACAGGGAGTCCACAACCTCGACGCGGCATTTCTTGGTAACAAGCTCCTTGGCCAGCAGCGCTGCGTTATAGGTGCCGCTTTCCTTGGAGGTAATATGTATCGAGATAATCTCGTCCGTTTCCTGGGCCAGTTTATTATAGACGTCGGCAAAGTCCCTCGGCGTAGGTATTGAGGTGGTGGGATGAACAGAACCGTGAATCAGCTTTTCGTAGAATTCATCATCACCGATATCCAACCTATCGCGATAAGACTTTTCCCCAAACACCACGTATATGGGCACCACGGTGATGCCCATATCCTGCATCAACTGGGGCGGGATGTCGCATGTGCTGTCGGTCACCACTTTAACCGTCATATCTCTCCTTTTGGCGGGTTACTGCAAATTTTACCATTTCTGGCAAGGCCAAGGTACTCGCTATATTCTACCAGATGAGCCAGTGCTTTGGCTGCCCTGTCCGGTGTAGGATATGGAGTAAGATAATTCCTCTCCAATTTCTTATAGAGTTCACTGCCCTTGACCTCGCTGTTGACCCAGGCCGAGATAATGACTGGCTTCTTATATCGCTTCATAAGTTCCATCGTCACGTCCAGATTTCTCAGCGATTCCTCCTCGATAGCCTGGATCAATTGATTAAGGTCAGTCAGATTATTTCTCTCCCAGGGAGGCGTACTCATGAAAGCAGAGAAGCCAGCGGCTGCCCAAACAGCACACGCGATCACCACTGCGTCTATGTTCTCATCTTCCATAAGCGGCAGAAGACAGGGATAACTGAGATCACCGCTAGCGTCGACCGGATTTCCGCGAGACCATCTTCCTGATAGAACAGAGCTCAATTTCTCCATTGTGACCGGCGACAGCGGGGGTAATTCCAAGCCGTGCTTTCTTAGAGCATCCGCAGCGACAACTCCAAAGCCGCCGCCCACCGTCAAGACTGCTACCCTATTCCCTCTGGGCAAAGGCTGGCCAAGCAAAGCTAAAGCAACTTCAATAAGTTCACTGCCCTCCTCCACCCTTATCACTCCAGCCTGTTTAAACGCTGCATCAGATAACTCGTCCGATCCCGACAAGGCAGCGGTATGTGACCTGGCAGCTCGGGCACCACTATCAGTGCGCCCCACCTTCATAATAACCACAGGCTTCTTTTTCGTGACCTCTTTGGCCAACCTCAGGAACCGCTTGCCCTCCCTGAGCCCCTCCACATATCCCAATATAACCTTCGTTTCCTCGTCTTGCCCCAGATACTCCAGATAGTCCTCAAAATGCAAATCAGCCTCGTTGCCGCTGCTGACATACTTACTGAACCCCAGCCCCACTTCGCATCCCATAGCTAGAACAGTGAGGCCCAGGTTTCCGCTCTGCGTAACAAATGCTACAGGCCCCTGTTTTAAAGGCGGGCAATAGGTTGCTGTGAAAAGATTGGAATGAGTATTGAGGTGACCGGCGCAGTTCGGGCCTATGAAGCGTATCCCGCCTCTGCGGGCGATTTCGACTATTTTCTGCTCGGCTTCAGCCCCGCTCTTGCCGGTCTCGGCGAAACCGCCCGAGATGATGAGGGCGGTCTTGACCCCCTTGCGGACGCAGTCCTCCATAGCAGCAGGAAGAGCTTCGGCGGCGACAGTTATCACAGCGAAATCCACAGGGCCGGGAACTTCAGCAAGGCTGGGATAAGCCTTTACCCCCAGCACCTCAGCCTTGTTCTTGTTTATGGGGTAGACCTTCCTCTCACCTCCGGTCAAGAGAAGGTTGAGGATATCGCAGCCCCACTTGCCGGGAATGTTGGATGCTCCGATGACTGCCACCGAACGGGGATTGAAGAGGTAGTCCAGATGCTGGATAAGATTCATGCCAAATATATTTCTCTACTAAGTTGAGAAGGCAAACTACGTTAAAATCATACACGAAGACAGGCCAGATTGCAATGTTCAGTTCTATGTGGGAGAACCTCGATGAGGATGCAAAGGATTTGATTTTTTGCACGGATAGGAGTAGTCTATGGAGTAATTTCATCTTTGATCAAGGAAAGTGAGTACAGCTTAAATTGAGAATACTTCTGGTTTATCCTCAGTACCCGGATACCTTCTGGAGTTACAGACACGCGCTGAGAATCATCTCCAAGAAGGCAGCTTTCCCGCCCCTGGGCTTATTAACTGTGGCCGCCATGCTTCCAAAGGAGTGGGACAAGAAGCTGGTGGACATGAATGCAAATACCCTGACCGACAGGGACATCAGGTGGGCTGACTATGTATTCATCAGCGCCATGGTGGTGCAAAGGGATTCGGTGAAAGAGGTCATCAGGAGATGTAAGAGGCTCGGGGCCAGGATTGTTGCCGGCGGCCCACTTTTCACTTCAGGGTATGAGGAGTTCCAGGATATAGACCACCTGGTGCTCAATGAAGCCGAGAGCACCCTGCCTCTCTTCCTGGAAGACCTGAGTAAAGGCCGCGCCCAACATATCTACACCTCTAAAGAGCGACCAGGCGTCAGCAGAACCCCTATACCCATGTGGTCACTGTTAAACACGAAGAAATACGCCACAATGAGTATCCAGTACTCTCGGGGATGCCCTTTCGATTGTGAATTCTGCGACATTATCATACTCAACGGGCACACACCTCGAACCAAGGATAAAGCCCAACTCCTGGCAGAGCTTGACGCTTTATACAATAGGGGTTGGCGCGAGGGAGTGTTTATTGTAGATGACAACTTCATCGGCAATAAGAGGAAACTTAAGGAAGAGATACTGCCTGCAATGATTAAATGGCAGAAGGATAAGCATTCCCCCTTTGGATTCCTTACGGAGGCCTCCATAAATCTGGCCGATGATGAAGAGTTAATGAAATTGATGGTTGCGGCTGGGTTCGATACCGTATTCATCGGCATTGAAACACCAAATGAAGAGAGCCTGGTTGAATGTAACAAGAATCAGAATATAAACCGTGACCTCATCGCATCGATCAAAAAGATTCAAAATTATGGCATGCAGGTGCATGGGGGGTTCATCCTGGGATTCGACAATGATCCAGACTCTATCTTCAAAAGCCAGCTCAACTTCATCCAGAAAAGCGGAATCGTTACCGCCATGGTCGGTTTGCTGAACGCACCTCGCGGTACCAGGCTGTACCAACGCCTCAAAAAAGAGAACCGCCTGTTGGATGAGTCCACAGGTGACAATACCGACTGCACTATGAACTTCGTCCCCAAAATGGGCCGCGAAAAACTCATCAATGGCTACAGGCACGTCCTGACCACTATCTATTCATCCAAGCAGTATTACAAAAGGGTTAAGATATTTCTTAAGGAGTACAAGCCGCGGAAAAGAAAAGGACTCCCCCAGTTGCGATTCTGGCATTTACGAGCGCTCATCAGGTCCATGTGGGTTATGGGTGTCTTGGAAAAGGATAGATGGTATTACTGGAGATTCTTTATTTCGACCCTGCTGAAGAATCCCCGCTCCTTTCCGATGTCCATGGCTCTCGCTGTATATGGATTCCATTACAGGACGATTGTCCGCAAGTATACTAAAACGCCAGTACAGGATGTTCGGGCCTAGAGTCACCTCCGTCAAGATGGTTGCACCCAGATTTAGAGACTGACCTTCAACCAATCCGACATAATAGTTCTACTATCTTCCACCTCAAAGGAGGCGTAATGGAAGACCTGAGAGACCTAAGGACGATGTGGAACCGCTTTGCGAAAAGGGTCGAGACCGATTTCAGAAAGCTGGAAGCTAAGGTTGATAAGGTGATGAAGCTTCCGGACCTCATTGAGATCGAGAACCTGATGAAGACCATGGTCTGGGCCATGGATTTGGATGACAAGGACCTCTGGCTCAGCCTATGGAGCGACGATATACACTATATAGTCCAGCAACATAACATAAATATCAGAGGCAAGAAAGCGCTTAAAGAGTTTGGGGAGAAGTCCATTTTCAACAAGGAAAAGAAGAGATTCAGTACCCTGATGAACATCCTGATAGAGGTCACGGGCGATACAGCAACAGGGAAAGACTATTTCTCTCACTACGGGTACCCAGTCGATCCTGAGACAGGCCAGGCCTCAGAGGAACGTGCCATGTCAGAGGGTATGCACTACTACAAGTTCCGAAAGGACGAGGGAGGCTGGAAAATCACCAAACTCGAGGTTTATATTCACCGCAGAGAGGAACCTCGGTCATAGAAGCAGCCGATGAGCAAAAGGATTAAAGGACAGCTTGACCCGCTGTTTTCCCCAAGGTCAGTGGCATTAGTAGGCATCTCCGAGATGCTCACAAATGTGAGTTACCTCTTCCTAAACACACTCCTGGAAGTGGGATTCCCCAAGATTTACCCCGTAAACCCCAAAGGTGGAAAGGTACTGGGCGTAAAGGTATATCCCAGCATCAAGGACATACCAGATGAAGTAGACCTGGCCTTACTCACCGTTCCCCGCAAGGCAATACCGGGGATACTCAGGGACTGCGTTGAGAAAGGTGTAAAGGGGGCCATACTTTACAGCGGCGGATTCAGCGAAGCCGGCCCCGAGGGCAAGAAATTCGAGGAAAAGATTGTCAGAATCGCCCGCAAGGGTAGCACCAGAATTATCGGTCCCAATTGCGTGGGCACCTATAATCCGTCAGCTAAACTGATTCAGCAAACCATCCTGCCCAAAGAGGGCGGCCCAGTCGCGGTTATCTCACACAGCGGCTTCCTGTTCTATTATTTAATCATGTTAATCGCTGACCGAGGGCTGAAACCCAGCAAAGGCGTCAGTTGTGGCAGCGATTGCGACCTAACCTGTGTGGACTTTCTGGAGTATTTCGGACAGGACTCAGACACTAAGATAATAGTGGCTTATCTCGAAGGGATTAGAGATGGGAAAAAGCTATTCAGAGTTGCTCGCGAGATATCGCCAACCAAACCCATCATCGTGCTCAAGGGTGCCAACACCGATGCTGGCAGAAAGGCATCTGAGTCCCATACAGGCACTCTAGCGGTACCCACAGCTATCTGGAAAAGCCTATGCAGCCAGGCAGGGATAATCTCCGTAGATAGCTTCGAGCAAATGATGGATACTCTAGTGGCGCTTCGCCATCTGTCCAGGCCAAAGGGCAGAAGGGTGGGCATCATCACAACACCCGGAGGGCTTGCCGTCACCGCTACCGATGCCTGCCACGAGTTGGGTCTGGAGATACCACAGCTTTCAGCAAAAACTCAGAAGGAACTGGCCGGCGTTGCAGAGAGCGTGGGAACAAGCGTAAGCAATCCGGTCGATTTAGGGCTAATAGCGGCTCTCGCTCCCGACCACTATATCAAGAATGCCATCAGAATCGTTGCCAGAGACCCGAATATAGACATGATGCTCGTTGCTTTCACAGGGCCTCCCTTCGACGATGATGTCAGGGACAGAAAGGTTGCCGACATACTTCTCAGTGAAATAGCTGAGGGAGGCAAGCCCACGGTGATTTGCGGGGCAATTCCAAAGGGCTGGCCCAGGGGCGAACTCAGATTCATAGAAAAAAGCAATGTCCCGGTGTATCCCGAACCAAGAAGAGCAGCTTACGCTTTGGCTAAGCTTACGCAGTACAGCGAGTTCTTAAGGGCTATCCAATAGTAGGTTTACTTTCGGAAGGTTACCTGCTAAAATAGCTCCTTGGTTATCCAGGGAGACCAGAGGTAGCAGCGACATCAGATAGCGATTGTATATCCTATTCAATCAAGGAGAGCTGCAAGTGACTAGCAAAATAATCAATAATGCGCTGAAGAGCGGGAGAACCGTCCTGACCGAGGTAGAGTCGAAACAACTTGTGGCTGAAGCTGGCATACCGGTCGTCGAAACAAAACTTGCGCAAACGAAGGCTGAGGCCATCTCGATGAGCAAGAAGATGGGCTTCCCGGTGGTGCTGAAGATAGTGTCGCCCGATATCATCCATAAGAGCGATATCGGCGGCGTGAGATTGGGGCTGGCAAACGCCGCTCAAGTGGGCAAGGCCTACACTGAGATTATGGCAGCAGCCAAAAAAGCAAACAAAAAGGCCGCCATTTACGGCATCTCTGTGCAGAAAATGGCCAGGCCCGGGGTCGAGGTCATCATGGGCATGTCCAAGGATGCTCAGTTCGGGCCGGTGCTCATGTTCGGCCTGGGCGGGGTTTTCGTCGAAGTATTAAAGGACGTGGCCTTCAGAATTGTCCCGCTGGTCAGAAGAGACGCCAGCCAGATGATAAGGGAGATTAAGGGCTACCCCGTTCTCGAAGGCTATCGGGGACAGGAGCCAGCTAATATAACTGCGCTCGAAGACCTGCTATTAAAGCTTTCCGCCTTCGTGGATAAGACCCCACAGATCAAGGAAATGGACCTCAACCCCATCTTCGCTTACAAAGATGGAGCTGTGGCGGTAGACGCCAGGGTGATACTCGAATCCCAAGCATGATAAAATCGTCAGAAACCACAACAACCAGGCTGGATAGAGTATTCAATCCCCGCTCTGTAGCAGTAATCGGCGACAAGCAGGCTCTGGGCTATATGTGGCTGAGAAGTTTGAGCCATTTCAAAGGAAAGGTTTATTCGGTGCAGATAGACCCCAATGAATTACCCGGAATAGCAGAGCTGGGGGTGAAAAACTACCCAAATCTTAACGACATACCGGGGTCTGTAGACTATGTCATCGCCGCCGTACCCAGGACAGCGGCACCCAGAATCGTAAAGGACTGCATTCAGAAAGAAGTGGGCGGAGTCTGCTTCTTCACCTCGGGATTCGCTGAGACCAACACTGAGGAAGGGATAAGGCTCCAGAAGACGATAACCGAGCTGGCTAACGAAGCTGGCTTGCCGCTCATCGGGCCCAACTGCGTGGGCGTTTACAACCCCAAAATCGGGCTGTGCCACAACCCCATACAGGCTTATGGCGACGGTGGCTCGGTGGGCTTCATCGCCCAGAGCGGCACTCACGCCACGCTGTTTACCATGGTGGGGGCACGACATGGAATCAAGTTCAGCAAGTCTGTGAGCTACGGAAATGCTGCGGTGCTCGATAGCACAGACTATCTGGACTATTTAAAGGCAGACGATGATACTGAGATTATCGGTATATATGTGGAGGCTGTGAAAGACGGGAGGAGGTTTTTCCGTTCCCTGCGAGATATATCTACGAGAAAGCACGTGGTAATCTGGAGGGGCGGGGAGAGTGAGGAGGGAGCCAGGGCTACTGCCTCACATACAGGCGCTCTGGCACAATCGAGCACTGTGTGGCAGGCCCTCATCAGGCAGTGTGGCGCTATAAAGGTCGAGAATATAGACGAACTGATTGATACCGTTAAAGGTTTGCTTTATATCAAACCATCCAGAGGCAACAGGGTCGGCCTGATAGCCATGAGCGGAGGGCAATCGGTGATAATCGCCGATACCTTCGCCAAGGCAGGATTAAAGGTGCCGCTCCTTTCCAAGAGGTCTTACGAAAGGCTGGCTGGCTTCTTCAATATCATCGGCGGCAGCTATCGGAACCCCTTCGATATATCCAGCTCGTTCCTGATGTCCGATAACGCACTCCACAACCTCTCCGATATGCTTGATGTCATGGACAAAGACCCAAATATAGACAACATAGTCCTGGAGCTGTTTACCATCGTCAGCCCGTTCAGTAAGAACAAGGAGACGCCAGACCCGCTGCTGGAAATAATATCCGAATTCAGGCATAATAGCAGAAAGCCATTCATGGTAATTGTGACCGCAGCGCAAAACGAGAGGCTGGCATTAGAGATTAGAGACATGTTGATGGAGAGGGAAATACCCAGCTACCCCAATTTCGAGCGGGGGGCGAGGACACTAAAAAGGCTCGCTGATTATTACAGGCTCAGAGAAGGACAATCCCTAAACTAGAAAAGGTGTTAAAATATAGAGGCGAAGTATTCAGCTATCAGCTTGCAGCAGAAAATGCTGAAGGCTGAGCGCTAAAGGTTGACTGCTACAATTCAGGGGCAAGGGAGAGCAAAATATGGTTAAGATTAGACTGCAGAGGGTGGGGGCCAAAAAGAAACCTGCCTATCGGGTCGTGGTAGCCGATTCCCGGTCACCACGAGGTGGTGCATTCATCGAGGTTATCGGTCACTACGACCCTCTAACCGATCCCCCGGCTATCGTCATAAAACAGGAGAAGGCAATTGAGTGGCTGCGCCGTGGGGCTATGCCGACTCAGACTGTGGCCAGCTTGCTAGGCAGGGCAGGGCTCAGCGATAAATTGGTCAGTGCTTCTCTGCGAAAAACGACAGACCGCAAAACGCTGAAGAAATCGGAAAAGAAGGCGGCGGCACAAGCCAAAGCGGCCGCAAAGTCGGAGAGCAAGCCAGCAGCAGCACCCGAGGGCAAGGCAGTCAAAGCAGCCGAGGCCAAACCAGCCGCGGCACCCGAGAGTAAACCAGCCAAGGCATCGGATACCAAGCCAGCGGCATCGTCTTGAAAACGCTGAATTACGCAACTAGGCATTAGCCAAAGGATGAAAGGAAAATGAAAGAGCTCATCGAGTACATCGCAAAGGCAATCGTAGACAAACCGGAAGAAGTCAAGGTAACCGAGGTCCCCTCAGAAAATGGGGTTATCCTCAAGCTTCAAGTAGCGCCTGAGGATACCGGAAAGGTCATCGGCAAAGAGGGGAGAATTGCCAAGGCGATGCGCACCCTGCTGCGCGTAGCAGCGATCAGGAAAGGGACTCGCGCCACACTGGAGATAATCTCTGACACCTTGGTCAATGTCGATGGGCGAGGAACCAGCTCTTCCTGAGTCCCTTATTGTGGGACGTATACTCGCCCCCTGGGGCATAAGGGGTGAGGTAAAAGTCGAGGTCTTGACCGATTTCCCCGAGCGGTTCGCCCCCGGGAAGGCAGTCTACCTCAATACCAGCCCGCTTGAGATAGAACGTTGCCGCTCTCACAAGCAACATATGGTGGTCAAGCTTGTCACCATCGATAGCGTCGAGGCCGCGGAGAAGCTAAGAGGGCAAGACCTCACCATCCCCAGTTCCGAACTACACCCCCTGCCCGAAGGACAATACTACACTTTCCAGCTCATCGGTCTTAAGGTCGTGACCACAGAGGGCCAAACGCTGGGCCGCGTCACAGACATCATGACCACACCAAGCAACGATATCTACATAGTCGAGGGAAAGCAGGGCGAAATCCTGATACCCGCCATAGAGGATGTGGTCAAGTCCATCGAACTCAAAAAAGGCAGGATGGTCATCGAGGCGATCGAGGGGCTGCTGGATTAAAGCCTTATAAATAGAGTAGGGGCACAGCGCGCTGTGCCCCTACTTTTAATATTTCCGAACTCAGGTTATTGTTTCGGCGGGGCTGGGTTAATCAGGCCGGCCGCCAGCGTGTTGGGCACGATATCCATCAGGTCATCCAGCGTCCAGAAGCCCTGTTTGTAGATGGTCTTGATGGGTATGGGGTCCTGGTAAAGCGAAATCTGGTCTCCGCTGATGAGGAAGGTGCAGCCATTTATGTTGGCAGCGGCATCCGTTGCCAAATAAGCCACCAGGGCGATCATCTCACTGGGCTCCGGCAGCTTTAGAATTACATCCGCGCCTGGAGGCATCGCAGTGCCTGTGCTCTTGGCCCTTTCGATAGCAGCCACCAGCTCGGGGGAGATAGTCAATCTTGACTTGGCGCGGGGCCTGACGGCATTGCAGGTCACCCCGTATCTGCCCATGTCTCTAGCTACAGTCCTGGTAAATCCCACTATCCCCTCTTTGGCAGAGCTGTAGTTGGCCTGCCCCATGTTCCCCAGGCCTGACTCAGAGGCTGTGTTGATAATGCGGCCGCTCTTCTGCTGCCTGAATATCGCGCACGCAGGCTTGGTGCAGTTGAAAGTCCCGTAGAGGTGAACCTTAATCACGATGTCCCACTCCTCGGGGCTCATGTTGTAGATCATTCTGTCCCTGAGGATACCGGCATTATTCACCAGGATATCGAGCCTGCCAAAAGCATCGATTGCGGTCTTGATGATTCTCTCTCCGCCCTCTGCGGTAGCCACGCTATCGTAGTTGGCAACCGCCTCCCCACCCATCTTCTTGATTTCCGCCACCACCTCATCGGCTGGCGATTTGGATGCGCCGCCGCTACCATCGCCGCCACCGCCCAGGTCGTTCACCACCACCTTGGCTCCTTCTTGGGCAAACAAGACAGCCTCAGCCGCACCGATGCCCCGGCCGGCACCGGTGATGACAGCCACTTTGCCCTTTAACCTAGTTGTATGATGAGTCATTTCCTAGTTGTCCTCCTTTAATTGGTTGTTCATTTTGGCGACTTCCAGTCCAATATTGAGACAATTCTTCAGAGGCACCTCCCTAAGGTAGAGGACTTTTTTGCCCATAGTATTATAGCATGACTCCTTGCGTCATTGCGAGCGTAGCGAAGCAATCTCCCGGCCGTGCTCGCATCCCACGCTTGAGATTGCTTCGTCGTCCGCCCAGGCGGACTCCTCGCAATGACATGGGAACTCATTCCTGTGGGACACCCCAACCCTCGGCAAATGGGCGGGTTTGAAACCCGCCCCTACAGGCCTCTACACTGCCTCTAGGATTAAGGGTTTGGAATTTAGGATTTTTCTCCGGGGATGCCGGCTAGCTCGTGCTTCAGTTCACGCACCATGAGTTCGGACACCGCTTTACGGACATCGAGCCCTTTAAAAAGTACCCGGAATACCTGCTCAGCGATGGGCATCTCCATATTGAATTCTTCAGCCAGCTTGAGGGCCGCGACAGTGGTGGTTATACCCTCGGCTATGCCCGTCATAGAGGATAGTATCGCCTTCAAATCCCGCCCCTTCGCCAGTTCCTGCCCCACGAAGCGGTTGCGGCTCAAGGGGCTGGAGCAGGTAGCCACGAGGTCGCCCAGCCCGGCCAGCCCGGCAAAGGTAAGAGGATTGGCTCCTGCTGCTACACCCAAGCGTGTAATCTCAACAAGCCCGCGCGTAATGAGACCAGCTTTGGTATTGTTCCCGTATTCCAGGCCATCAACCATGCCCGCTGCCAGAGCGATGATGTTTTTCAGCGCTCCGCCCAACTCTACCCCGACCACATCGGTATTCGTGTAAACGCGGAAGAGAGGCGTGGCCATTATCTTCTGCACCCTCGCAGCCACCGCAGCATCGCAGGCAGCGACCACGGTCACCGCCGGCAGGCCGCGGGCGATCTCCCTGGATAGATTGGGTCCGGATAGTACGCAGATATTTCGATGGTAACGAGGTGCTATCTCGTCGGAGACCACCTGAGACATACGCCTGATGCTTTCAACCTCGAGCCCCTTAGTCACACTCAAAATAAGCATCGAGCTATCGAGGTACTCCACGGCTAATTTCACGTTATGCCGCATATCCTGTGAGGGCACAGCGAAAATGACCAGCCCTGCTTTATCGAGCGCCTCATCTAGCGATGCAGTGGCGCGAAGCCCCTCGGGGAACGAGTACCCAGGCAGACGGAGAGCATTTTGCTTTTCGCGGTTCAGCTTCTCCGCTTCCTGTTCGGTTCGCGCCCACAGGCTGACCGCCAGCCCCTTGCGGCTGAGCATTATGGCAAGGGTGGTACCCCAGCTTGTGGTGCCGATAACAGCGACCCTGCTTCTCCTCTGCCTCATGTGGCCTGTCTTTTCTCCCCTTTCTGTCCCAGCTTGCTCTCCGTGCCCGACAGCAGCCTCAATATGTTATCCCGATGCTGGAAAATTATCAAGGCGACCACAACCACGATGTAGACCAAATATTGCCAGGGGACGCGGTCCAGGCCCAGGAAAACAGCCATCGCCACTACTGCGGCAACAGAACCAACTATGGAGGCCAGGGACACATATCGAGTCAGGGCAATAATGAGGACAAAGACAGCCAGGCCAATAACACCGCTCAACGGAGCTGGCATCGCCATCGGCAAAAGCGCCCCCAGCGAAGTGGCGACACCGCGCCCGCCCTTGAACTTGAGGAACAGCGACCAGTCGTGTCCGGCGACGGCGGCGAAGCCGGCAGCCATCTCACCGGTTGGTGTCTCAATAATATATCTGGCAAGCAGGACGGCTATTACCCCCTTGAGCACGTCGGCAATAAGGACTATCGCTCCGTATCTAGCCCCGAGAGTGCGCACTACATTGGTGGTGCCGATATTGCCACTGCCGTACTCCCTGACATCGACGCCCTTTAGCTTCCCCACTACCAGACCCGAAGGGATAGAGCCAATCAGGTAGCTGCCTATTACCACAGCGGCGAACGCAGTCATTTTTTACCCTTCCGCCTGAACATGAGCTTCAACGGAGTGCCTTTGAAGCCGAAAGCCCTGCGAAGGCTGTTCTCCAAATAGCGCTGATAGGAAAAATGGACCAGCCTGGGGTCGTTAACGAAGAAGACGAAGGTCGGCGGTTCGACATCGGGCTGGGTGACATACGATAGCTTGAGCTGTCTGCCCCACAACGATGGAGGAGGATGAGCAGCTATGGCTCTATTCATTTCATCATTAAGCAGAGGCGTCGGGAGACGCTTCTGCCTTTCCCGGTACACCCCTCGTGCCGCTGTCAGTACTTGTTTAATGCCTTTTCCGAACTGTGCTGAGGCGAACGCCATGGGCACATCGGGGAAGAATTTGAGCTTTTGCCTGATCTCGTGAGCGCATTGAGCTTTATCCACTTCCAGCTCGCGAGCTAAGTCCCACTTATTCACCACCACTACTATCCCTTTGAGCGCCTCATGGATATAGCCCGCGATGTGCATATCCTGCTCATTCATGATCTCAGCAGCCTCGATGACCAGAAGGACAACATCCGCCCTGGAGATAGCATTGAGGGCTCGCATCACGCTGTAGCGCTCAATGCCAACCTCGACCTTGCCGCGGCGCCGGATTCCCGCGGTATCGATAAACAATATGGGCTCGCCATCGTATTTGAAGACGGTATCTGTAGCGTCGCGGGTCGTGCCGGGCGTCTCATTCACAATCGCCCTCTCCTGTCCCAGGATAGCGTTGAGCAGCATGGACTTGCCCACGTTGGGTCGCCCCACGATGGCTATCTTCAGCATCTCAGGCTCCTGCACCGCAGGCGCGGGGGGCGGCAGCCTGGTGCAGACCTCATCCATCAGATCAGAGACGCCGATGCCATGATGGGCGCTGATAGCCATGGGCTCGCCGATGCCCAGCTCATGGAACTGAAATGCCTGCTGGCGGCGCTGGTCGTTATCGGCCTTGTTCACCGCCAGGATAAGGGGCTTGCGGGAGCGCCTCAGCGTCTCGGCTATCTCCTGGTCAGGGATGGTCACGCCATCGAGCACATCCACCATGAAGATGATAACGTCCGCCTCCTCGATAGCGACCTCAGCCTGGTGCTTGACCTTCTGCCGCAAATCGGAGTCGGGCCTGGGCTCGAAGCCGCCGGTGTCTATGAGCGTTATTTCGCGTTCCCCACAGGACATGTCGGCATAAACCCTGTCCCGCGTTGTACCCGGCAGGTCTTCCACGATAGCGATGCGCTCTCCTGCCAAGCGATTGAACAGGGTGGACTTGCCCACATTGGGCCTGCCTACGATTGCGACGATGGGCTTGGTCATTACTTACCCAGAATCTCCGCCAGTATCGCCTTCTGGACGATCAGGCGGTTCTCCGCCTGATCGAAGACCACCGACTGCTTTGAGTCTATGACCCCAGGGGCGACCTCCTCGTTGTGATGTGCCGGGAGCGGGTGCATGAAGATAGCGTCCTTCTTTGCCAGCTTCATCAGCCTGGCATCCACCTGATAGCCTGCGAAGGCCTTGCGCCGCTTCTGCGCCTCCGCTTCCTGTCCCATGCTGGTCCAGACATCGGTATAGACCACGTCGGCGTCCTTGACTGCTTCCCTAGGGTCTTTCAGCAGCGCGATTTCAGCGCCCACTTTCCTTGAGGAACGCAGCCCCAGGGGCATTATCTCTTTGGAAAGCTCGTATCCCTTGGGCGAGGCAATCCTGAAGTTCGCCCCCACCGACGAGCAAGCGAGGAAAAGGCTGTTGGCTACGTTGTTGCCGTCGCCGACGTAAGCAACGGTCAAGCCTTCCAGCTTACCCTTCTTCTCGTAGATAGTCATGATGTCAGCGAGCGCCTGGCAGGGGTGCTCCCCATCTGAGAGCGCGTTTATTACAGGCACGCTGGCGTACTTTGCCAGCGACTCCGCGGTGGCATGGGCGAAGGTCCGGGCTGCGATTATGTCAACATAGCGGCTGAGAGTCCGGGCCACGTCCGCGATGGGCTCCCTGCTCCCCAACCCTACCTCGGCCTGGGAAAGATATACGCTGTGTCCTCCGAGCTGATACATGGCGACATCGAAGCTGACCTTGGTGCGCAGAGAAGGCTTCTCGAATATCAAAGCGAGGGTCTTTCCGGCAAGGATGGAGCTCATCGCCTTCCTCTTCTTCATCCGGATGGCTCTATTGATAATGCCCCATACCTCATCCAGGGTGAGGTCGCTGATGGACAACATGTCTTTCCCTTTCATCCTTCTCTCCTTCGGAATCACTAAAACCACCTAAGTATAATACAACGAGACACTCTCCGCCACTTGTGACAGATTTGCTCCAATGATATAATAGCCCATCATTAAAAAATCGCCCTTTTTGTTCCATGAACTACGCTGCTGCCCTCGATTTTCTACTTAGCCGCACCGACTACGAAAGGTGGCCAGGCTACAACTATGCCAGCAGATTCGACCTGAGGCGAACAGAAGACCTGCTGCAGAGACTGGGCAATCCGCATCTCAGCGCAAAAACTGTGCATATCGCCGGCTCCAAGGGCAAGGGAAGTACGTCAGCTATGATTGCGGCGGGACTTCAGGCTGCCGGCTATAAGATAGGGCTTTATACTTCCCCGCACCTGGTTACGCTTCGTGAGCGGATACAGGTGGACGGCAAGCCTATACTCAAACGAGAGCTGGAATCATTAGTCGCCAGGATGCGGCCCCATGTCGAAGCAATAGACCATGACAAGACCTATGGCGAACTCTCCACCTTTGAGCTGCTCACTGCCGCCGCTTTCATGTATTTTGAGCAGAAGAAGGTAGACTACCAAGTGCTGGAGACGGGGCTGGGAGGCAGGCTGGATGCCACTAACGTGGTCACCCCGGAGGTCTGCGTCATCACCTCGATAAGCCTCGACCATACCGAGGTATTAGGAGACACTATCGCCAAGATCGCTGCCGAAAAGGCGGGCATCATCAAGCCGAGGCAACCTGTGGTTAGCTCTGCTCAAGCCGAAGAGGCTGCGGAGGTGATTAGGGAGACTTGCCAGAGGCAGGGAGCCAGGCTGGTCTCAGTGGGCAGCGACATAGTCTGGAGAAAACTCGACTCCAACCTTTCCGGGCAATCTCTGGAGGTGAAGGGGCTCAAAGGGTCTTATCGCATAACCATACCTCTCCTCGGGGCTCACCAGTTGCAGAATGCGGCCGCTGCGGTTGCTGCTCTGGAGGTTCTGGGAGTGCCCCGAAAAAGCATAGAGGCCGGATTGGCCAAGACCAAATGGCCTGGGCGTCTGCAAATCCTGAGGCGCAGGCCACTGCTCGTCGTGGACGGCGCCCATAACCGCGATTCGGCAAGCAAGCTCAAAGAGGCGCTTAAAGCATATTTCCACTTTGACCATTTAATCCTTATAATAGGTACATCTGCCGACAAGGATGTGTCGGGGATGGTCGAGGAACTGGCACCGCTGGCAAATACCGTTATCGTGACTCGCTCGCGCCATCCCCGGGCCACCAAGCCTGAGGTATTGGTCGGCGAGTTCGCCAGAGTAGGAGTGAAGGCTGAGATGGCTGATGATGTTGCCAGAGCAGTAGCGAAGGCACTGAAGAGAGCAGGTGGAAAGGACCTCATCTGCGCCACAGGCTCTCTATTCCTTGTCGCCGAGGTGATAGAATATATGAAAGGATTGCATCCCGAACTCTACACAAGCTAAGGAGGATTTTGATGGGGCCAGGAGGGTCCGAGATTGAACAACCGAAAGCGGTTACCGCAGTCGTCGACAGGCAACTCGATGAACTGCTTACAGGCATAGCCAAAAAGGAAAAGGCAGAGCGCCTGCCCAAAACACGCACCAAACGCACGGGCAGAGGGAAGAAGGAAAAGCGCCGCGTTGTTGTTACCGGCATGGGGGTAATCACCCCCCTGGGTCTCACCGTCGATGAATACTGGCAGGGACTGATTGAAGGAAGGTCGGGAATCGCCAAAACCACTAGTTGCGACGTCAGCAGCCTGAGCTGCCAGATAGCCGGCGAAGTAAAGGGCTTTGACCCCCGCAACTACATGGACTTCAAAGAGGCGCGCAGGATGGCGCGGTTCAGCCAATTCGCTGTAGCCTCAGCGAGGATGGCTATAGACGATGCCAGACTCGATATCAGCCGCGAGAACACAGACATGTTGGGCGTGATTATCGGCAACGGAATCGGCGGCTTCCCCGAAGCCGAGGCAGGATACCACACCTTATTAGATAAAGGCGGAATGAGGATAAACCCCTTTTTCATGCCTATAATCCTGCCTAACATGGCAGCAGGGCAGATCAGCCTCATCTTCGGTCTCACAGGTTTTTCCTCCACTATAACCACCGCCTGCGCTGCGGCAACCCAGGCTATCGGCGATGCGGTAGAGGTGATAAGACTTGGTAAAGCAGAGGTCATGGTCGCCGGTGGCAGCGAGGCTGCCCTAACCCCCACAGGGATAGCCGGGTTCTGTGTGATGAAAGCCTTGACCACTCGGAACGACGAGCCGACCAAGGCCAGCCGCCCCTTCGATGCCAAGCGGGATGGCTTCGTTCCTGCAGAGGGAGCCGGTATCCTCATCCTGGAAAGCCTGGAGCATGCCATGCACAGGAATGCTCATATCTATGCCGAGGTTGCGGGCGTCGGCGCATCATCGGACGCCTACCATGTAGTAGCTCCCCACGAAAATGGCGCCGGCGCCATTCGCGCCATGCGCTGGGCAATTGAGGACGCTGGCCTCTCACCCAATGAGGTTGAACACATCAACGCCCACGGGACCTCAACACAGCTCAACGATGCTGTGGAGACCCTGGCGATTAAATTGCTCTTCGGAGAACATGCCTATCGCATACCCATAAGCTCCACCAAATCCATGATCGGGCATCTTTTGGGCGGTTCGGGGGCCGTGGAAGCAGTGGCCTCTATTAAAACAATCTCCACGGGTGTGATTCATCCCACCATAAACTACGAATACCCGGACCCCGATTGCGATTTGGACTACGTACCCAATGTAGCCAGGGTAAAGGATGTCAATGTAGCTCTCTCCAACAGTTTCGGCTTCGGGGGCCAAAACGCCTGCCTGGTGTTCAAGAAATTCGAGGGCTAGAAGCACCTCTGGGCCTATCCTCAATACCCTGTTGACAAGGATACCTGCCAGTGTTATAAAACCACTGCCAAGGTCTGGCGCGATTTACCTTTACGTTTAACTTTTTGCTCTCCTGCCATTATGAGATGCTCAAGATGCCAATCCGATAATCCCGTAGAGGCCGACTTCTGCATAGAATGCGGCGCTCTGATGGAGTTTCATTGCCCAAAATGTGGGGCAATTACTCCCGCTACAGGAAAGTTCTGTAAAAAATGCGGCGCTGACCTGAGAGAATCTAAACCAACCCCTGCCATCGACTACTCTCAGCCTCGATCCTATACCCCAAAGCACCTCGCAGAAAAGATCCTCGCTGCTCGAACCACCATAGAGGGGGAGCGCAAGCAGGTTACCGTCCTCTTCGCCGATGTGAAGGGCTTCACCTCTATATCCGAGAAACTAGACCCCGAAGAGGTGCAGACCCTGATCAGCGAGTGCCTGGTTTTCTTCACTGAGGAGATACATCGCTATGAGGGCGCCATAGCGCAGTTCTTGGGTGACGGAGTGATGGCCCTCTTCGGTGCTCCCATAGCCCACGAGGATGCTCCGCAGCGGGCCCTCTATGCTGCCCTGGCCATTCGGGAACGCCTCAGGGAATATTCAGAGAAACTGAAGAAAAAGGGCATTGATTTCAACATGCGCATAGGGCTGAATACCGGCCTGGTGGTGGTGGGCAAGATAGGGGACGACCTGACCATGGAGTATACCGCCATGGGAGATACGGTGAATCTTGCCTCCAGAATGGAGAGCACAGCGCAGCCCGGCACCATCCAGGTTGCGGATAACACCTTCCGCCTGACTGAAGGATATTTTGATTTCAAGTCCTTGGGAGAGATAGGGGTAAAGGGAAAGAAGGAGCCGGTGAAGACTTACCAGATACTGGGCCTGGGTCGTGTCAGGACCAGGCTGGGTGTCTCGGAGATGCGCGGCCTGACGCCTTTTGTAGGACGCCAGAAAGAGATCGAGCACCTCAAGGACTGCTACGCCCGAGTCAAAGAGGGCCAAGGGCAGGTGGTGGGCATAGTCGGTGAGCCCGGGGTGGGCAAATCAAGGCTCCTGCTGCAACTGAGGTCCGTGCTTCTTCAGGGGGAGTACAGCTACCTTGAAGGAGATTGCCTTCATTATGGAGGCTCCATCGCTTATCTGCCTTTCCTGGACATGCTCAGAGCATATTTCGATTTTGCAGAGGGCGAGCAGGAATCTCTAGTCAAGAGCAAGATGGCTAAGAGGATAGTATCACTCGATGAGAAGCTCCAGGACATCCTGCCGCCGCTGCAAGACGTTCTCTCCCTTAAGGTGCAGGATGAGGAATATTTAAAGCTGGAGCCTCAGCAGAGAAGGGAGCAGGTCTTCGAGGCTATCAGGACATTGCTCATCAGGGAGAGCCTGAATCGCCCCTTGATATTGGCTATAGAGGACCTCCATTGGATCGACAAGACCTCCGAGGAGTTGCTCACCTACTTTATCGACGGCCTGGCCAACACCCATATCCTGCTCATCCTGCTTTACCGGCCCGAGTACACACCTGTCTGGGTAAGCAAAAGCTATTATAGCCAGATTCGCGTTGACCAGCTCCCCACTGGCAGCAGCAGCGACCTGGTCCAGGCCATTCTGGAAGGTGGCGAGATCGCTGAGGAGCTGAGGGCACTCATACTGAACAGAGCTTCCGGCAACCCTCTGTTCATAGAGGAGTTCACCCGTACCCTGCTGGAAAGGGGCTATATCGAGAGGAAGGACGGCCACTATATGCTCGCTGTGAAGCCTTCCGATATACAGGTGCCCGATACCATCCAGGGCATCATAGCAGCCCGCATAGATCGCCTGGAGGCTAACCTTAAACTCACCATGCAGGTAGCCTCCGTCATCGGGAGGGACTTCGCCTACCGCATACTTCAGACCATAACGGCGATGAAGCAAGAGCTCAAGTCCTGCCTGCTCAATCTCCAGGAACTTGAGTTCATCTATGAGAAAAGCATGTTCCCCGAGCTGGAATATATCTTCAAGCATGCCCTGACTCAAGAGGTCGCTTACAACAGCCTGCTGCTCAAGAGGAGGAAGGAGATTCATGAGAAGATAGGTCAGGCTATAGAGTATCTTTACGCCCACAGGCTGGAGGAGTTCTATGAGATATTGGCGCATCACTACTCCAGAGCCGAGAACATACGGAAGGCTTACGACTATCTTAAGCTCTCTGGGGACAAGGCACTTCGGAACTACTCCAACTGGGAATCCTTTGGTTTCTACAAAGAGGCTATCGACATATTGAACAATTCAAGTGAAATTGATGAAGACAGAAAACGCGGTGTCGAGATTAGGCTTCGTATGATACGTCCAATGACGTTTCTTGGCTACCCTGAAGGCTCGCTCGAGATCCTTATGAAGGGCGAGGGGCTTTCCAGAGAACTCGATGATGAAAAGAGCCTTGCGGACTTCCTCAGCAGTATGGGCCTCTATTTCACCATGCATGGAGACCCCCTTAAAGGACGAACATATGCTGAATCTTGCCTTCGAGAGGCAGGGAAGATACAGGATATTGAGTTAATGGCTCCGATTGGCTTCGACCTTTGCGTTTCATACCAGCTTGCAGGAGATTACTTCAGGATAGTCGAGGTTGCTCCCAGAGTCATCGAGTTGCTCGAGAAAACGAACAGGCAATCTGAGTTCTACTCCGGGCACATCAATTCCTATTCGTCACTGCTCGGCTACTGCGGCTGTGCAAGGGGAATGATGGGTGATTTCGATGAAGGAAAGCGCTTCTGTGAAAAAGCCATAAGTTTTGCGCTCAAAATCAACGATTTGGGCAGCGCGTGCTTTGCAGAATTTATGTACGGCTGGCTCTTCGCTTCGCAAGCGAATGGGAAGGGCGTTATCGAACACTTTCAGAACACTGCTCGATATGCTGAAGACACGCAATTCGTCGCCTTATCGGGCCTAGCTTGGATGGGAGTAGGGTTCGGGTATTACTTGCAAGGAGAGCTCCAGGCTGCTCTGACACACCTACGAAAAGGTCTTGAGGTGCAGAGGAGTGCTGGACTCCCCATGGCATTATCTAACCACTATATATTCCTGAGCTGGGTTGAGCTGGATATGGGTGATCTGACAAGTGCTCGAACCTACATAGACGAGGCCGTGAAGCTTGCGCAGAGCAACAATGAGAGGCATTTGGAGGCAATAGCAAGGTACTCTCAAGGCAGGTTATTGGGGGAAACAGACAAATCACGATATGGTGAGGCGGAGGAATACATAATCCAGGGGATTAGCATTCTAAATGAATTGAAGATGAAACCGTGGTCCGCTATAGGAGTTCTCTATCTCGGAGAGCTGTTTGCTGACACAGGCCAGACGGAGAGGGCTCTCGAAACGCTAAAGAAAGCCGAGGCCGAGTTCCTTAGGATGGGCATGGCCTACTGGTTGCGCAGGACACAGAAGGTACTGGAAGAGCTTGAAGCTCGAAAATGAGCACACGTAGGGGCAGGTTTGACCCCCTAAAATAAGCGCCCCTGTACACCCCTGGACAACTATTGACAACCGCCATAAGATGGGCTACTATGCTTCCGCTATGCTCGCAAATGACTTCTATCCCAACCCCTTTATCATCCCCGTTTCTTTTTCAGCGATAATCTTAGGCCCGTCACCCAACCTCAGGGAGATTGTTGCGTTCGCAGAGGCTGCAACCCCCTATTAGCCTAAATCAGCTTCAATCCTAAATCAATTTACTAAAAAATATTCTCGAATCAAGGAGGAGTAGATGCCCAAATCCCAGTATGAAAGGTTGTTTTCCCCCGGCCGGATCGGGACCCTACAGCTCAAAAACCGCATTGTTTATCCTCCGATGGGCACCAATGTCTGCGTTGATGGCGAAGTCACGGACAAGTTCCTGGCCTACCATGAGGCCCGGGCCAAGGGGGGCGTGGGAATGATCATCGTCGAGAACGCCAATATTGACCGTGCAGCAGCGCCAGGCCTGCCTTTCGGGCTAAACATCGACGACGATAAGTACATCCCGGGTCTGCGCAAACTGGCCCAGGTCATTAAGAAGAATGGTGCCAAGCCTGTCCTGCAAATCTTCCATGGCTCAATCTGGCCCAAGCCTGGGCAGAGGCCAATATTTGGAACAGACCTACCGAAAGAACTATCAGTAGAGGACATCGAGCTGGTTATCCAGCGTTTTGTCGAGGCAGCGAGGAGGGCCCAAGAGGCAGGTTTCGAGGCCATCGAGATCCACGGCTCCAACATTAATGCGCAGACACAATTCCGCTCAGCCGTCTGGAATAAGCGCAACGATAAGTATGGTGGCAGCGTGGAAAAGAGGGCGCGGTTCATGTGCGACACGCTCAAGGCTGTGAGAAAAGAGGTGGGGAGAGATTTCACACTGTGGTGTCGCCTTAGCCTGTTTGAGGTGTTCTACACAGGGGTCAGCAAAGTAGCCGAGTATGGTGTTACCATTCAAGACACCTTAATACAAGCTCCCATGTTCGTTAAAGCTGGCGCCGATGCCATACACACTTCAGCCTTCGGCTTCTATGATTACACCTTAGCGTACCTTGTACTATGCCCGGTGGAAATGCACGGCCCCGCCCCATACCTCAATCTAGTCGAGCAGCTCAAGAAAGTGGTCAACGTTCCGGTGATCGCTGCTGGCTACCTAACACCTGAGACCGGCGACCAGGCTATCAGGCAGGGGAAAGCGGACTTCGTCTCTATGGGAAGGCCTCTACAGGCCGACCCTGAGCTCCCCAACAAGCTGGCTCGGGGCAGAGAGAAAGATATTCGCCCCTGCATCCACTGCAATCATTGCATGGAGACCCTATCATGGGCAGACGGGGTGGTTTGCGTGGTGAACCCCGCAGTGTGCAGAGAGAAGGAATTCGAGATTAAGAAAGCAGCCAAGCCCAAGAAGGTGATTATCGTGGGCGGCGGGCCTGCAGGCATGGAGGCAGCCCGCGTGGCAACATTAAGAGGGCACGAGGTAACCCTTTACGAGAAGGAAAAGAAGCTGGGCGGGCAGTTGATTCTGGCCGCGATACCTCCGTATAAGAAGGAAATACGTGACCTGACCGCCTATATGATAAACCAGTTGAGGAAGCTTAAGGTCAAGGTAGTGCTGGGCAAGGCCGCCACCGCCGAAGAGATTAAGAAGGCCAAGCCGGATGCGGTTATACTCGCCGCCGGGGTTAAACCTCTCATCCCGACCTCAGAAGACATACCAGACATTGATACGCTGAAGAACGTAGTGACCGCTGAGGATGTCCTCGCAGGCAAGGCGAAGGTGGGGGACAAGGTATTCATCATCGGCGGCGACCTGGTAGGCTGCGAGACTGCCGAGTTCCTGGCAGACCAGGGCAAGGAGGTGACCATAGCCCGAAGAAGCCAGTTCATGGCGAACAAGATGAACCCCGACATGAGAATGCTGCTCGTCGACAGGCTGAGGAATAAAGGTGTGCGAATGTTTACCGGAGTGCAATATCAGCAAGCATTGGACCGCGGTGTCCGCGTCCACCTGCGTGGTGGTATAACCTCCATGGCAGAGATCGCAGCAGATGGGTTGAAGAGCATCCCCGCTGACACTATTGTCCTCGCCGCCGGGTCTGTGCCCAACAACGAACTAAAGGAAGCGATTGAAAAAGCAGGCATCGAGGTCAAGTGCATCGGTGACTGCGTCGAGCCCAGGACGATACTGGAAGCCATAAAAGAGGGCTGGCTCGCTGCGGCCGAGATATAAAAAGGAGGAAATTCAGGGATGGCAACATTAAAGATAGGCAGCGCCAAATTGAAGCTAGACCACCTTGCAATCATAGTCAAGGACATGGATAAGGCTCTAGCCTTCTACAGCAAAGCATTCGGCATCAAATTCGAGGAGGTCCAGCAGCACGATCTACCGCCCGATGTGATATACAAGGGCAAACCCAGCCCCTATACCATGAAGGTCACCTTCGGCCAGATGGGGCCGGTCAGGCTGGAGATGGTGCAGGTGGTTAAAGGCAAGTGCATCTACACCGACTTCCTCAAGCAGTACGGTGAAGGCCTCCATCATCTGGGCTTCGAGGTAGAAGACCTGGAGAAGGAAGTAGCCAATGCCAAGTCGCAGGGCCTCAAGATGATCTGCTACCTCAAGATGGTGGGCATCATGGCCTTCGCACATTTCGACGCCGTCAAGACCAATGGCCTCAGAATCGAGCTTGTCCAGAAGGATGTACGCGATAAGATTATGAAGAAGCTGGCCGAGGGAGGCTAGACGCCAGCACTGCTTCGGAAGAATCAAATAAGGGGAGCCCTGCCAAGCGGTTACGAACTCAATGTCGGGCTCCCCTTTCTGCGCATAAAATAGAAGGGTATAATACGGGTAGGAACCAGCCAATGCCTAAACCCAAAACCGTCTTCGTCTGTCAGAACTGCGGCAATGAGAGCCCCAAGTGGCTGGGGCGCTGCCCTGAGTGCAACGAGTGGAACACCTATGTCGAGAGCCTGGTCAGCCCTACGCCCAAAGCAGCGCCGACCTCAGCCTCTCAAGCCCAGGAGCTATCCCGGCTCCCCACCAACTCCGTGCCCCGCCTCGCCCTGCCCCTGGCCGAGTTCAACCGCGTGCTGGGCGGCGGCATCGTCCCCGGCTCCATGGTGCTTATCGGCGGCGACCCCGGCATCGGCAAGTCAACGCTGCTGCTCGAGGTGGCCGGCATGATTGCCGAGGGCGTGGGCAAAGTGCTGTACGTCTCCGGCGAGGAGTCAGCACACCAGATAAAGCTGAGGGCGGACCGACTGGGGCTGCGCGGTGAGGGGCTGTTCTTGCTGCCCGAGACCGACCTGCAGAACATCATCGAGCGGGGCCAAGAAATCTCGCCGCGGCTGGTGATTATAGACTCCATTCAGACCGTTCACTCCAGCGACCTCTCTTCAGCGGCGGGCAGCGTGGGACAGGTGCGAGAGTGCACCCAGAGGCTGATGCGCTGGGCCAAATCCAGCAACACCCCCATTTTCATAGTGGGGCATGTCACCAAGGACGGCTCGATCGCCGGCCCCAATACCCTGGAACATATCGTGGATGTCGTCCTCTACCTCGAAGGAGAACGCTACAGCTCGTACAGGCTGCTGCGTGGGGCCAAGAACCGCTTCGGCTCAACCGACGAGTTAGGCGTGTTCGAGATGAGAGACCGGGGAATGGTCGAGGTGGCCAATCCCTCTCTGGTCTTCCTTTCACAGCGCTCCGAGGGAGCGGTGGGCTCTGTTATCGTGCCCACCATCGAAGGCACGCGCCCCCTGCTAGTGGAGATTCAGGCGCTGACCAGCCCCACCGCTTTTGGCTTGCCCCGCCGCAACGCCAACGGAGTGGACTACAACCGCCTGCTCATGATAACTGCCGTCCTCACCAAGAGGGCGAGGCTATCTTTAGGTACTCAGGACATTATCACGAACGTAGTAGGGGGGCTCAAGGTAAATGAGCCGGCGGCAGACCTGGGCATCGCACTGGCAATTGCTTCCAGCTTCAAAAACGCCAGGGTCAATCCCAGTCTGGTGGCCATCGGCGAGATAGGTCTCAGCGGTGAACTCAGGTCTGTATCCCAACTGGAGAAGCGGCTGGCCGAGGCAGCCAAGCTCGGCTTCACCTCCTGCCTCATCCCCCCACTCCCAAGCGGACAGAAGCTGCCCCGCGAGATGAAACTCATCGCAGTAAGCTCGCTGTCCCAGGCCATAAGGGCGGGGCTATCGCAAGATAAACTACCCGAAGATAACGAGTAGGGGCACAGCGCGCTGTGCCCCTACAAAAATATTCGGAACCCTTCCTTATTTCCCCTTAAACTCCGGCTTCCTCTTCTCCAGAAACGAGGTCATACCTTCTTTGAAGTCCTCGGTCTGGAAGCAGATGCGCTGCGCCAGGGTCTCGAAGTCCAACTGAGACTCCAGGTCGCCTACCGCACCTTTATACACGCCCTTCTTGATAAGCTCGATGGCAACCGATGGCCCCTTGGCTATTTTGGTCGCTAACTCTCTGGTGACCTGCATCAGGTCGTTGTGGGGCACAACCCTGCTCACCAAACCCAGCCGCTCCGCCTCCCTGGCATCGAAGGTCTCTCCCATCCACATCAGCTCCAGCGCCTTGGAGGTTCCCACCATGCGGGGCAGATAATACGTGGCACCGCCATCGGGACAAAGCCCTCGCTTCACGAAAACCATGCTGAAGCGGGCTTTCTCCGAGGCTATCCTGATGTCGCAGGCCAGGGCCAGGGAGAAGGTCACCCCCGCAATGACGCCGGGTATGGCGGCGATGGTTGGCTTGGGGAAATAGCGCACCGGCAGTGTCCACCAGCCCAGAGGTCTCTTGAGGATATACGGCTCGATGGGCCCGCTGTAGTCAGCGGTCAATTCGCTGGCATCCGCCCCAGTACTGAATGCCTCGCCAGCACCGGTGAACACCAGCACCTTCACCGAATCATCGGTGCGGAGCTGCATAGCGAGACGGTGCACCTCCGTCCTCATCGCCTCGGTGACCGCATTCAGCTTCTCGGGACGGTTAAAGGTTATGGTGGCGATTCCATCCTCTACTTTGAAGAGCAGCCCATCGACAGCCATTTTACCTCCTACTTGCCCTTGAACTTGGCCGGCCTTCCCTCCATGAACGACTTGATGCCTTCCTGGAAGTCCTCGGTGTTGAACAGGACGCTCTCGACATACGCCTCGTAGTCCATCTGCGCCGCGATGTCGGTCTCGTTAACGCCCTTGTAAATAGCCGCCTTGGCGAAACCCAGCGCTATGGGGGAGTTCTGTGATATCTTTGCCGCCATCTCTTTCGCTGCCGTCATTAACTGGTCGGCAGGGACTGCCTTGTTCACCATGCCTATTCGTTCGGCCTCTCTGCCATCGATGGCATCGGCGGTGAACACCAGCTCCAAAGCACGTGCGGTACCAATGAGACGGGGCAAAGTCATAGTGGAGCCTGACTCGGGAATGACTCCCCTCTTGGTAAAAATCATGTTGAAACGGGCTGTCTCGGAAGCAATCCTGATATCGCAGGCCATGGCCAGAGCCAGGCCCCCGCCAGCGGCTGTGCCATTCACCGCAGCGATAACCGGCTTGGGCAGATTCCTTATCTTGAGCACTGTGGTCAGGATATTGCCGTCGTTGCGCATCATCTCTTCCATGGTCGTCTGGTGGAGCTTGTGCGTCTCGCCCAGCGACATCAGGTAGGCCACATCGGCGCCGGTGCAGAACGCCTTGCCCGCGCCGGTGATGATGAGCACCCTGGCAGTACGATCCTTAGCCACTCTGGTGACCACAGAATCCATCTCCGCCTGCATCCTGGCATCGAAGGCATTCTTGACCTCAGGGCGGTTCAGGGTCATCACGACCACCCCGCCCTCTTTTTCATAGATAACTGTTTTGTACGCCAATTCCTGCCCCTTTCGTTACACTGATTTAATGGATAGGTTGGAGCGGGTGCTCCCAGCTACCCCATATCCGTTATTCCCCTTTGAACACAGGCTCGCGCTTCTCCATGAAAGAGTCGATGCCTTCCTTAAAGTCCTTGGTGCCCATGAGCGCATTCTGAGTGTAGTTCTCATAGTCCATGTGAGCGCCCAGATCAGGATCGAGCATTCCTCTGTAAAGCGCAGCCTTGGCTAACCCTACCGCCAGCGGCGGGTTCTTGGCTATCTCTGCCGCTAGTTCCCTGGTGGCTTTCACCAGCTCGTCGTGGGGAACGACCTTGTTCACCAGGCCTATGCGTTCCGCTTCCTGGGCATTGATAATCTTTCCGGTAAGCACCAGCTCGCAGGCCCTGGCCATACCGATGAGGCGGGGCAGGTTGTAGCTGGCAGCACAATCGGGTATCACACCCCTTTTAATGAATATAGTGCTGAAGCGGGCTTTTTCCGAGATAATCCTCATATCACAGGCCAGAGCCAGTCCCATGCCGCCGCCCGCCGCGATGCCATTGACTGCCGCTATAACCGGCTTCGTCATGTTGCGAATCTTGAGCACAACCGTGGGCATATGACCAATCCTTTTGACCACATCGCCGATGACCGTCCTGGCGAATTCCGACCTGCCCTCCACCAGGGTCCCCAAGTAGCTAATATCGCCGCCGGCACAGAAAGCCTTGCCTGCCCCAGTTATGATGACAACCCTGATGCCTTTATCCGCAGCCACATCGTTGATAGCGTTGTCTATCGCCTCCATCATAGGGAAGTCGAAGGCGTTGTTCGAGTCGGGGCGGTTCAGGGTAATGGTGGCTATCATATCCTTCTTCTCAATGAGCACAGTCTTTTCGGGCACTTTTGTTCCTCCTTTTTGTCTCTCAGCGCAATGCAGCGCGCTAGTTCAAAAATCTGATGGCATAATACCCCGAAAGCCGAACCCTTGTCAATTTGGAGGAGTTAGTTGCAGCAAGCCGAGCAAGCCCCGGAAGATTTCGTTTATGACCTGTCGATTACGGTGAACCTTTTCTCGACAAGGATATGCTGAATGATTATCCCGATACCCAGAGATAGCAGGAAGTAATCTCTCATCCAGAGACTGACTGCCGCAATTATTATGCCGTAAATACTGTGATGTATGCGAAATCCCTTAATTCTGTAGACCGGCTTTTGTTTCAGCATCCTGGCGAGTATTCTGTAGCCCAGCTCATAAACAAATCCTGCAGCGATCCCAGCCAGCAATCCCAGAAATATTTGCAGAAAAATCGACATGAAGAGCCTGCCTATCTTCCTTGCCAAAGTAGGGGCATCCGCCAAAGGCGGATGCCCCTACACAACTCAAACATTCTCTAATAGTTATTGAGGCGGCGGATTCGCTATCTCAGGATTCCCAACTCTGGGAATCAGACCACCCAACCGCCTTCCCTTGCGCCTGCGAGGGGGCTTGGTACGCGCCCACAAATTTTTGAAGAACTCCCGGTCCAGAAGATGTTTGTTATCGGCTACAGCCAGCAGGTCCTTGGACACATTGCTCTCGAAGTAGGCCACCTCGACGTGTTTGCCCATATTCTTGATAGCCTGCAGGGCGTAGGCGAAGTCCGAATCCCCGCTCACCAGCACCGCTACATCGTAGAGGTTATTCCAGGCGAAGTGCAGCAGGTCTGTGACCAGCATGACGTCTATCCCCTTCTCCACAGGGACGCCGCCCGGGGCCATCTTAGTGCCCCCCAGCCTAACCTCCAGATAGGGCGTCTCGCGAAGCGTGTTGAGGAATTCCTGCTGCTCGCGATGCCCCTCAGCCCGCTGGGTGGGGTCTTGCAGCACGTTGTAATAATAGGTCCGGAACATGCGCCTCGGCCCGCAGAGCCTTTTGGTGAACTCGGCAAAATTCAGGTCGTAGCGTCCAAAATTGGAGCGCAACGCGTGATAAAGATTGCTGCCATCTATAAATATCGCTACCCTATCTTCCATAAACACCCCTTAATCCACATTCTTCTGAAAGATACTAACCTATTTCCAGGCTGACCGCAACCCTCTTGAACCGCTCTATTTCTCCTTGACAAATAACAGCAGCCCCAGCATCGCCACGCCCGCCATACCTGCCCCGAAATAGAACGTCGCTGCGGGACTGATGTACTGCCACAGCAAGCCTGCGATCACGCTCGCGGGGAGCAGGGAGATGCCCACCGCGGCATGATACCACCCGTAGGCAGTGCCTCTCCTCTCCACAGGCACCAGGTCGGCGACAAAAGCCCGGGTTACCCCCTCGGATATGCCGTAGTAAAGCCCGTACAGAGCGAACAGCAGCCATACCTGCCACTTTGCCGATGCCAGGCCCAGCCCCAAATAGGACAGCGCGTAGATTGTCCACCCTACCACGATAACGCGTTTCCTGCCCAGCCTGTCCGAAACCACCCCCGCAGGCATGGCAGCCAGGGCATAAACCAGATTGAAAGCCACGAACAGGATGAGCACCCAGAACACCGAGAAGCCCAGGTTCTGGGCGCGCAGGATAAGAAAGGCATCGCTGGAGTTGCCCAGCGTGAACAGCACCATTATCAACAGAAATAGCTTGAATCGTCTATCAAGCGCTGTCTTTGCCGGAGCTTCACGTACCGGCTGTGGCGCTGCGGGTTCGCCAGGCTTCCGCTGAGCGCCCCTTTTTTTCTCCCTGACGAAGAACAGAAGTATCAGCACAGCCAGCACAGCCGGGCCTATACCTGACAGCACCAGCGCCCGGAAGGCGTGCCAGGTCAACTGGAGCGCCTCTCGCTCCACAAGGTAAACAACTAGAGCGGCCAGAGCGATGCCGAGGACGGCGCCCGCGGTGTCCATACCGCGGTGGAAGCCGAAGCTCCTGCCCCTCTCGCTGTCGGAGGTGGAGTCGGCCACCAGAGCGTCGCGGGGCGCATCGCGAACGCCCTTCCCCACACGGTCGGTGAAGCGCACCGCCAGCACCACGCCCCAACTGCTGGCGATGTAAAGAAATGGCTTGGACACAGTGGACAGGGCATACCCGAAGACGGTCAGGCCCTTCCTTCGCCCCAGGCGGTCGCTGAGCCAGCCGCTGATCAGCCTGAACAGGCTCGCCGTGCCCTCAGCGATGCCCTCGATGAGCCCAATAATGGGAGTGCCCACCTTGAGCACGTTCAGCAGGAACAGGGGCAACACATTGAAAATCATCTCGCTGGACATATCGGTGAGCAAGCTCACCCAGCCCAGGAAGAAGACATTGCGGCTGACCCCTATAATCTTCTTTTCGCCTTCTTGTTCCATGACCTATTTATCCAGAAGCACCTCATCCACCAGCTCGGCTATTTTCTTTTTCGACTCGCCCAGCACAGTCAGCCCCTGCTCCGTGGCGGTGTAGTATTTGCGCCCCTTGCCCTCAACTACTCTCTTCTCCACAGCAAGGTAGCCTTCCCTCTCCAGACGATGCAGCGTAGGATAGAGCGTGCCGGGGCTGAGCCGATAGCCATGCCTGCCCAGTTCCTCTAATATCTCAGCGCCGTAGATAGGCTCCTTCGAGGCCTGATAGAGGATATGAATCTTCACGAAGCCCAGAAAGAAGTCCTGAAACATCTCGCCATTCATGTTATCATTTATTGATATCGCCTTATGATATCATCTTCAGGCTTTTCCCGTCAATGTAGGGGCGACCCAGTGGGTCGCCCCTACATTTTTCCTTGCCGACCCCAAGCGAAAGATATATCATATTAACTTAGTTATGTATCAAGACACCATCGCTGCGATATCCACACCCATCGGCGAGGGCGGCATCGGCATCATGAGATTGAGCGGGAACAAAGCCTTGCCCATTGTCCAGGGGTTGTTCGACAGACAGCTTCAGAACCGCCGCCTCGTCTATGGCCATATCGTCGACCCAGACAACGGAGAGGTCGTCGATGAGGTGCTGGTTGCCTACATGAAGGCGCCCCACACCTACACCAGGGAAGATATCGTTGAGATAGACTGTCACGGTGGACCTATCGCGCTGCAGCGCATTTTGGAGCTGGCGCTTCGCTGCGGAGCCAGGCTGGCTAACCCCGGTGAGTTCACTCTGAGGGCTTTCCTCAACGGCAGGATAGACCTGGCTCAAGCTGAGTCCGTTCTCGACGTGATTCAATCCAAGACACAGGCCAGCCTCCGCCTCGCTGTGCAGGGGCTGGGTGGCAAGCTCTCGGAGCCGATACGAGAGGTGCGCCGCAGCTTGATGGATATCCTGGCCTACCTCACCGCCAGGATCGACTTCCCCGAGGATGAGGTCGAGGAGCAGGATATCAAAGAACCTTTGGAGAAGGCGCAAGCGACCCTGCAGAATCTCATCGCCAACGCCGATGCCGGCATGGTCTATAGACACGGAGTGAGGACTGCCATCGTGGGACGCCCCAATGTAGGCAAATCGAGCTTGTTGAACCGCCTGCTGCGCCAGAGCCGCGCCATCGTAACGCCCATTCCCGGTACCACCCGCGACACCCTAGAGGAAACAGTGAATCTGAGGGGGGTGCCTTTCATCCTTATTGACACGGCTGGTATTATGAAAAGCAATAATGTGGTGGAGGCACTGGCGGTGGAGCGGAGCAGGAAGGCCATCGAGCAGGCCGACTTCGTGCTGCTGGTAATAGATACCAGCGAGCCGCTGGCCAGCTCGGATAAAGAACTGATAGATTACCTCGCCGAGAAGACAGTGCTGGTAGTAGCCAACAAGTGCGACCTGCCGCGCCAGGCCGAGACGGATGGGCTGCCCTGGCTGGAGGTCTCGACCTCGGCGCTGACCGGCGAGGGGCTGGAAGAGCTTGAGAACGCCATGGTGAACACTGTACTAGGAGGCAAGATAGTAACCTCGGACGCCCTCCTGGTGACCAACCCGCGCCACAAGGAGGCACTGCAAAGGGCAGAGAGACACCTGAGGCTGGCCAGAGCTGCCATGGAGGAGAAACTTCCCGACGACTTCATCACCATCGACCTCACCGCTGCCCTGAATGCGCTGGGTGAGATAACCGGCGAGACGGTCACCGATGAGCTCCTCGATACCATCTTCAGCCGCTTCTGCATCGGCAAGTAATATAGGAGGACAAAATTGGAGAAGAAGATCAAGAGAGTCCGCACGCCGAAGCTGGTAAACCCTTCACTGGTTGCTGCCTGGCCCGGCGTGGGCAATGTAGCATTGATCGCAGTCACATACCTGAAGGATAAGCTGAAGGCAAGGGTGCTCGGGGAGCTGGACCCTTTGGGCTTCTTCGACCTGGGTGGGGCTTTCATCAAAGATAATTTAATAGCATTACCGGAATTCCCCCAGAGCACCTTTTATTACTGGAGCAGCAGGGGCAAAGGGAAAGACATGATAATTTTTCTATCTGAGGCGCAGCCTTCTTTCGGAGCCTATGAATATGTAGGCAGGGTATTAGATGTAGCGGAGAGTTTCGGAATAAGGAGAGTATATACCCTGGCTGCCGCCATCACTGAGCATCATCCCGATGAGCCCAGGGTGCTCGGGGCAGCCACCTCGCCCGAGCTACTCGATGAATTGAAAAGACACGGCGTGGTGCTGGCAGGCGACTTCTATGTAGCCGGACTGAACGGCTTATTGCTGGGCGCAGCCAAGGAAAGGGATATAGAGGGCATCTGCCTGCTGGGCGAGACTGTAAAGTATGCTGCCAAGCTGGCGAACCCGCGGTCTTCGCAAGCTGTGCTCAAAGTCCTGACCGGGCTTCTTCAGGTAGACATAGATATGTCTGAACTCAAGGAGTTTGCCGAGGGCACGGAAAAACAGCTCAGGCAGATAGGCGACGAGATAAGAAAGGAATACCTGCAGCACTTCACCAAGCCGATCTGGGAGCGCGAGGAGCATGAAGAGAGCGGCTAGACAGCCTTCGATAACTTTGTTTCATCTGCCCACCGGACAGCAGTTCACGCACTCATAACAAGTGTATAGCAAGGTCACACTCTGCGCCTGATAGATATTCCAGTATTCGGGGCTGCCTAGCATTTCCTTCTGCTGCTCCGGCGGAGCTTCCATCAGCTTCTGCATAAAGCGGATATTCGCAGCCATCCCCCAATTCTGCTGTTTGTTAAGACACTTGACCGCATCTTTCAGCGTATGTGTATTAAGCGCCTGTGCCGGGCAAGATTGCACGCACAGGTCACAATCGTCACAAAATCGTTCTGCTATCGGTCGGTCCGCTTCCAGCGGGGCATTGGTAACCACAGCTCCTATTCGCACTCTCGGCCCCCATTTACGCGTGAGCAGCAGTCGGCTCTTGCCTATCGTGCCCAGGCCAGCCCCTGCAGCGGCGTGACGGAGAGAAATATCCCCCAGCAGCCCCTTAGTCTCTTTACTCATCTCGATGGGCGATGCCGGTACTATCATGGCAGCCCGGTATCCCCGCTCTTCTAAGAGCCTGCCTAACCTGAGCTCTAATATTTCCTCTTCCTTATAGGTTGCATGTGTAGATATCATGGCCGAAAATAGACTCGGGCTTTCGATCGACCCGCGCAGCATGGGGATTGCGAAAACTACAACACAGCGTGCCTCTGGCATCACCTTGGTCACCGGCAGCGGAGGCGTGCAAGGCGGAATGGATTCAATAGCTGCCACCCCAACCAATGCTGCCCCGTTAGCTATCGCTGCTGCCTTGACTTCTCTGGTGAATTCCTGTGATGAAGATATGGTGCTCATGATATCTCTCGGGGGCCTGGATGATAACAGTCGAGGCACGGCAGGCCATGCCTCCAATTCCTAGTTTACAGCCGCTCTGCCTGTCGAGTCACCCTTTTCAGTGTCGGGCTCGCCGCCAGCCGAACCAGCATCCGGCGTAGCAGAGGGCACAGGCTCATTGAACAGCGCCTCGAGTTTGTCACCCTCAAGCGTTTCTTCAGCGATCAAGCGCTCGGCGATCTGAACCAGCTTGGCCCTATTCTTGGTCAGTATGTCTTTTGCTTGAGCGTAAGCGGTGTCTATAAGAGACTTCATCTCAGCGTCGATTGAGTCAGCTACCTTGTCGCCGTAGTCCTTCTGCTCATCAACCATCCTGCCCAGGAACACCAGCTCCTCCCTGCGGCCGAAGGTGCGCGGCCCCAGACCACCTAAGCTGGTCAAATCCTTGACAATGACTTTAACTCCGTCAGAACCTGTATTGATCCCCCGCTCTCGCAAGAATTCCACCAGGCTGAAGTCAGCCTCCTTTCGAGAGCGAAATACGCGCTTATCTTTAGTTCGAACCAGGAGGTCATCACCATACACTTCGATAGACTCGATGTCGCCTGCCAGAATCTCCGCTATAACAGTGCTAATGGGCATCTCTTCGTAGCGTGGCTCCTCGCTCATGCCGTACTCTTTTACCATGCCGCGAGCAATTGCAGTGACCTGCTCCAGGTCGCTATGCGCCCCGGTGGTCACCTCCGCTTTCCCGTAGATAAGCTCCTCTGCAGCCCGTCCCCCCATGAGAGTAGTAAGTATGTCCCGTAACTGGCTAACGGAGTGCAGACGGCGGTCCTCGGTGGGCAGTTGCTTGGTATAGCCACCCGCCATTCCTCGAGCTACAACGGATATCTTGTGCACCCGGTCAGCGTTAGGCAGATTGCGAGCTACCAGGGCATGCCCCGCCTCGTGGTAGGCGATAATCTCTTTCTCTTTCATGTTGATGACACGGCTCTTGCGCTCGGGCCCGAGCAGGACGCGGTCTATAGCTTCCTCCAGCTCGCTCAAGCCAATCTTTTTCTTATTGCGCCTCGCTGCCAGGATAGCGCCCTCGTTGACCACATTCGCCAGGTCAGCGCCGCTGAAGCCCGGCGTCTGCTTGGCTATTACCTCCAGGTCAACCGTTGGCTCCAGGGGCTTGCCCTTGGCATGAACCTGGAGGATTGCCTTGCGGCCAACGATGTCAGGTTGATCCAGAATCACACGTCGGTCGAACCTGCCTGGGCGCAGCAGCGCCGGGTCGAGGATATCAGGGCGATTGGTAGCCGCGATGACGATGACCTTGGTGCTGGAATCGAAACCATCCATCTCCACCAGTATCTGGTTGAGAGTCTGCTCTCTTTCATCATGCCCGCCGCCTAAGCCGGAGCCCCGGTGACGGCCCACAGCGTCTATTTCATCCACGAAGATAATGCAAGGCGCGTTGCGCTTGGCCTGATCGAAGAGGTCGCGCACCCGGGAAGCGCCCACGCCGACGAACATCTCCACAAACTCGCTGCCGCTGATAGAGAAGAAGGGAACCCCCGCCTCCCCCGCGACAGCCCTGGCCATAAGAGTCTTGCCCGTTCCCGGAGGGCCGACCAGCAGCACGCCTCGCGGTATCCGTGCGCCCAGAGCGATAAACTTCTCCGGGAATTTCAGGAACTCTACTATCTCCCGCAACTCCTGCTTCGCCTCATCCACGCCGGCTACATCGTCGAAGGTGACGGTTGGTTTATCCCCGGTGACCATGCGCGCCCGGCTCCTGCCGAAGGAGAGCGCCTGGTTTGAGCCTCCCTGCGCCTGACGCAGCATGAATATTACGAACGCGCCAATAAGTATCAAGGGCAAAAAGTTGAGAAATATCGTGCCCCAGCCGCTCCAGCGACTCGGGCCCTGGTAATTGACGGTCACTCTGCCCTGGTCAATCTGAGGGGCAAAGGCCTGAAAAGCGTCGAAGTCCGAAGGAATAGTCGTGGTGTAGGTCTTGCCATCTATCACCGCTGTGAGCGATGTGTCTTTAATGGTAAGAGCAGCCGTGGTATAGTTCCCGCCCGAAGGTGCTATCCCCTGCTGCAAATCGGTGATCAACTCTGACGACGGTAAAGTCTCAGTCTTCGTACCCGGTGACATCAGGGCGAAGAATACGGCTATCACCACCGCCAGCACGATGAGCCAGATAATTAAGCTTCGAGAAATCTTTGGCATCTTCCCACCTATTTGACAATAAATTATATCACAAATGTAAAAGAACTAAAAAGAGAAAATAGTCATGGGCTTCGATGTCTCGTTGTAGGGCGGGTTTGAAACCCGCCCCTACAAAATGCTATACTCGCCACAAAGAGTAGCAGAGATGTCATTAGACCTCAACGAAGTAGCAGCTCAAATCGAAGGCATGGCGGCAGCCCTCAAAGCAGAGCAGAAGGACAAGGAAGCGCACCTCAGCCACGCCCTGGAGATACTGCGCCTGAAATCTAACGAGCTTGATTCACTTAGAAAGAGGATCGAGAGCAGCAAGACCACCTGGTTGGTGGCAGGGCTCACTAATGAGCTCACAGGCAGCCACGAATCCAGAGAATGTCCATCCGACTTCGCCGTCATCGCTGTAGATGGCTCCCATATAGATGTCGACCGACACAGCGCGGTAAGGTGCTGCCTGATAAACATCGGCAGCGTGGTACTGCGCTACGGAGAGAAGCCTGATGCCACGCTCCACAGCCAGCCCGCCCTCTACGCCAGCCGGCAGGACCTGACCATAGCCGACCCGTTGGGCAGCGGAGAACAAGCTCTGGAGAGAGAGCTGCTGGCAATAAAGCGTGCCGTCGCCGAAGTCGAGGCTCTGGTAGAGCTGTGCGAAGAGCTTCCTCCCCAATTGCCAGCGCTCGCGCTGCTCGACGGCTCGCTCATCATGTGGGGACTGGGGGGACAGGCTTACCCTGATTATGTGAAGCGAGAACTGCTGGAGAACGGATTCCTTCAGGCTTTGAACAAAATCAAGGAGATTGGCCAGAAAAAGAAACTGGCGCTGGCAAGCTACATCAGCTTCCCACGAAGTACCGATGTAGTGAATACCCTCAGGGTGGCGGTATGTCCCTATGACCCGCCCGACTGCGACCGCAACTGCCCTCGCAGCGTGCCCTCATCGAAAAAGGAGTGCGAAGCGGTCGAGGGCGTACAGGATAGCGCCATCTTCTCCCGAATCCTCGAGCCGGGCGAGAGGTCGGCGACCTTCATCAGCCGTTCCTCCGTCGTGGAGAGGCATTACGGAGATAATGAGGTGCGTTTCTTCTATTTGAGAGGCGATGAGGAGATAGCGCGGGTCGAGTTCCCGCGTTGGGTGGAAGAACGGGGGCTGGTGGATTTGGTGCAGAGCCTAGTTCTCGACCAGTGCCGCCGCGGCCAGGGCTACCCCGTAGCGCTCAGCGAGGCGCACGAGCAGGCAGTGGTAACAGGCGCCGACCGCGAACAATTCCAATATTTGGTTGAGCTGGCCCTATCCGAAAAGCGCCTGCCCACCGCCACCTCCGCCAAAAGCCGCAGCAAAAAGACGAGGTGGATTTAAACGAAATCTGTCAATACATCCTTGACAACCCTGTAAAATGGAATATGGACGAAAATAATCCGGATAGGCCGGTAAATGAACTCAAACCGCGAGGAGAACTGATTTGCCAGACAAGATAGGCGAGGTCATCGAAGCCAGCACAGGGCAGTTTGTGGCGGAATGCTATGAACTGCACTCCCCTCCACCGCTGGGCAGCCTAGTAAAGACCAGCGACGGCGATGTGGAGATTTACGGCGTGGTCTGCAACGCCGCCACCGAAAGCATAGAGCCTAACCGCCGTCCCATCGCCCGCGGCAAGGAAGAGGCCACCGAAGAGGGCATCTACCGGCAGCATCCGCAGCTTTCCAAGCTGCTGCGTACGACATTCGATACCCTGGTCATAGGACACAGCGTAGGGGCACAGCGCGCTGTGCCCCTCCATTACCTGCCGCCCCATCCTTCCCGCGTGCACAGCTTCGTTTATCTCTGCGAAACGGACGAGGTGCGCCGCTTCACCCAATCGCTCGATTTCCTTCCCATCTTGCTGGGCACCAGGGCAGGAGCGGTGGACGAGATAGTTTCCGCCTGCCTGCGGCAGGCGAGCTGCGCCCACGATGACAAGCGCGCCTTTCTGGTAAAAGCAGGCAAGGAACTCGCCGTACTGCTGAGCAGCGACCTCAACCGGCTCAATGCCGTCCTGAGGAGGATTAGAGCGTGAACGAGGCAACACTTCAGGGAAAACGCCTGGGTATAGTGGTCGGCGGCTCGCTGACCGAAGGAATCGATGTCAAACTGGATAGCGCCACGCCCATTGAGGAGATGGCGGTGGGTCGCTACGTGGTCATCGAGGGACAGAAGTGCCGCTTCTTCGGCATGATTTCCGACGTGACTCTGGGTGCCACCAACCAGCAGCTCACCATCACGCCTCCCGATGTCTCCGACCCCTTCATCGTCGAGGTCATCTCTGGCACTGGAACCTACGGCGTAATACATGTGGGGCTGAGACTAACCCTCAGCGGCGATGCCATGAGCATACTCCAGGGCCCGCAGCCGGTGAAGACAGTGCCCGCCCACTTCTCCGTGGTGCGCGAGGCATCGGAAGCAGATATCGAGAGGGTTTTCGGGCAGGAGGACGAAAAGCATTTCTATGTGGGCACGCCGCTGGATATGGAGACAAAGGTATGCCTCGACATACCCGAGTTCGTGAAACGCTCCAATGGCGTCTTTGGCAAAAGCGGTACAGGCAAGACCTTCTTCACCAGGCTGTTACTCATCGGCATGGTGCAGAAGAAAGCAGCGGCCAACCTCATCTTCGACATGCACAACGAGTATGGCTGGCAGGTCCAAAGCGAGGAGAAAAGATTTGTGAAAGGGCTGAAGCAGCTATTCCCCTCGAAGGTAGCTGTATTCACCTTGGACGAGGATAGCGCTCGCCGTCGCGGACTCAGCGCCGACTACATAGTTGAGATCGGCTCAGACGAGATAGAGCCTGAGGACATCGAGCTGCTCAGGGAGACGCTGAACCTGACCCAACCGGCAGTGGAGGCCGTGTACCAGTTCTCGCGCCACTTCGGCGAAAAACGCTGGCTGGAGACCTTCTTAAAGCTGGACGAGGCCGCCGACACCAAAGACCTGCTGGACAAGCTGAGCGTGCACGAGAGCAGCTACCGCAACTTGCGCCGCGGTCTGGCGAAATTGAGCAGGCTGCATTTCCTGGTGCCCCACGCCCGTGAGAACTCGGTGCAGCGCATACTCGAATACCTCGACCGCGGCATCAATGTGGTGCTCGAATTCGGCAGATACGATGACCTGACAGCTTATGTGCTGGTGGCTAACATACTCACCCGCCGCATTTACGATAAGTATAGAGAACGTAAGGAAGCTGCCCGGGGAGACGAGAAAGCCGAACCCTATCCTCTGGTGATCACCATCGAGGAGGCTCACAAATTCCTCAACCCCCAGGTGGCGGAGCAGACCATTTTTGGCAGAATCGCGCGCGAGATGAGGAAGTACAACGTTACCTTGCTGGTTATAGACCAGCGACCCAGCGGCATAGACGACGAGGTGATGTCTCAGCTCGGCACCAAAATTGCCTACCTTCTGGACAACGAGAAGGATATAGACAGCGTGCTCATGGGCACCTCGGGCAAGGGCGAGCTTAAGACAGTGCTGGCCAAGCTGGAGGCCAGGCAGCAGGCTCTAATCTTCGGCCATGCGCTGCCCATGCCTGTGGTGGTCAAGACCAGGGAATACGGCTCAGCCGAGTCCTACAGAGAGTTCGGCTTCCGGGACGCTGCGGAGCTAAAGAGGAAGGCCGAGGAGGATATCAAGGGGCTTTTCTAGCAGACTTGAACTGAAGTATGCAGGTTTTCGAGCCCTGGCAAATCTGCTGTCCTAGTTCGAACTTTATGTTTGCGCCGAATTCAGAAGCCCAGGCGGAGTACTCCGTATTGCAGATGAGAGTGCCCACCTTGCCGGAAAGCTTTTCTCTGCCTGATTTAACCATCAAATTGTGCCAGGGGCATTCAGCTATGGTTATCTTAAAATCACCCTTGTTGCCAGTCTTTTCAGCTTTAAACCCAAAACCTTCCAGCGTGAGCTTAGTGGTCAGGCATTCGAAAAGCGCATCCATGCCATCACCTGTCTTTCCCAAGGATTTTAGCAGGCGAGCCTGCATCTTAGGGAAGACCTTCCAGACCTCGTTGTCGATTTCAAGCGCTGCATCGAATCCATACTTTTCCTCAACCTTCATGAACCACAGCCCGTCCACTGCGGTGTAGCTGCGGTGGTAATACTCTTCAATTTGCTCAGGGGTCAACTGAATCATTTATAATCCGCCCTGATGAAGCCCCTGCCAGCATCAGTGTTTTTTTCACACTCACCATTATACCCGAAGCAAACGAATTAGGAAAAGGGAGGCCTCGAAACGAGGCCTCCCTCTCAAGTGAACCAGGCGTTTCCCCGTCTGGGGTCAATCTATTTGACGACCACGGTTAAATCGAAAGTTTGGGCTGGCGGGGTATCTGTCTCCCAGGGCCGGCTATACACCATAGAAATGGTGCTATTGCCTTTCTTAAGAGCCTTGAAAGTCCATTCCTCTTTGCCGCCTGCCCCTATCAGGGTAGTTTGCGGAGATATATATTCATTCCCTGTCTTATTTAGCACAGTTCCGTCGCTATTCTCGGTCAGACTCCAGCTATAACCAGTGGTAACATTGGACGCCAAAGTCACCACCAATGTCTGGCCGACCGAAAGCTCGACCTGTTTACCCGAGTATGAATCGTCTACATTGAGATTGTTGCTGCCCGACAATGAAGCGCTGCTCCCCGAACACGCCACCCCCACTCCTACGCAGAGACTCGCCAAAAGGATGAACGCCAAAACCCCCCAGAATGGTCTCCTCATTTATGTTCTCCTTTCTCCTCATCTTCGGAGATGATTCATAGGTCGCTTATTGCCTCTCCACTAATTATAGACGCCATTGAGCATGATTTTGTTCCGCAGCACGATATAACCCCTCCCAAAGCCCTTTTTCTTGAAACGCTGAGTAATACCCCTGAATAAAATTACAGAAGTATGCTGGATAAAAGTACGCTGGTAATATTGCCACTGGTCAAGACCCGAGGCACAATACTTATGTCGCTCTGGAGATAGGCCGCTTCAGAGTCGTTTGTTTCCGAGACCCTCTGGCCTTGACCAATGCCCCGAGGGATAAGGCGTCGAAGCCAACCTCGGGGCCTCTTTTCCCCTCACAGGTTCACCTAATCCGTACGTGTATCTGGCTCTCTTCGGAGAGTTGCTCGGCAAGGTAGTACTACCTTCAAGGCATTACATTTGACTTTTTATTGCGGTACTGTGCGGTCATTGTGCAGAAAGTAATCGGTTGTTAGGATTTTCATTGATACTTTTCTAATAGTTGTCGGCTAGTTGTCGGCAATTGGAAAGCCCTGGCGATGGAGATATCGACAGCAAGAAGTTTTGGCCTTTCGTAATATGACACGGACGCAAAAGGTCAAGCTTGATTGGCGAGTGCATCTACCCGATAAGGAGGACAAAGATGTTGAAAACAGTGAAGACAATGCGAAGGGACGAGAGAGGCATCACCGGCCTGGAGACGGCGATCATCCTGATTGCCTTCGTGGTTGTGGCCTCCGTATTTGCCTATACTGTGCTGTCAGCAGGCATATTCTCGTCCCAGAAGGGCCAGGAGGCAGTCTACACCGGGCTCCAAACTGCAAGGTCCACGCTGTTAATGAAGGGTGGTGTGGTTGCTCATAGCAACGGTAACTCTGTCACCGAGCTCGTCATCTGCGTAGCCAATGCTTTGAATGGCGAGTCTATCGACCTGACAGGGCCAGGCAATGACACTGGCAAAGCTGCTGGAAACAGCTCCAACGTGGTGGTTGTTTCCTATTCCGACAGCGCTCAACGTGTTGACGACCTGTACTGGACTACCACACAAATGGGCACGGGGAATAAGGACCAGATACTGGATCCCGGCGAGACCTTTGAGATGACGATAGACCTGGAAGCGGTTGTTGGGGGCGTAGGTACCTATAAAACCTTCGATATAGACATCAAGCCGCCTATTGGCAGCGTGCTGGTTATCGAGAGGACGACCCCTCCTGCCCTTGCTCCCTGGATGATACTGAACTAAGGACCATGCGGTCAGAATCAGGTATAGATTAAGAAAACGGACAAGGGACCAAAAAGGAGGTAAGCAAGATGCTTAAAGGATTGAACAAGGGCCTGCGCCGGGATGAGAGAGGCATCACTGGCCTGGAGACAGCGATCATCCTGATTGCCTTCGTGGTAGTAGCCTCTGTATTTGCCTACACAGTGTTGTCAGCAGGCATATTCTCGTCCCAGAAGGGGCAGGAAGCGGTCTATGCGGGGCTAGCGGAAACCAGAGCGACCATGGAGATTAAGGGGAGCATGTATGCTTATGGCAACGGAACTGCGGGGAATTTGACTGTGTCAGCAGTGTCCTTCGTGCTGACTAACGCGATGAAGGGGCAGGCCGTTGACCTGTCGCCGAACGATGGTGGAAATGCCACGCACGTTACCATAATCAGCTACACAGACAACAACCAGCATGTCTCCGACATGCCCTGGACTATCAAATTCATAGGCAAGCACAGTGATGACACCCTGCTGGAGCAGGATGAGCAGGCTGTGATAACGGTGAACTTAGAGACTGTCGCAAATGGTGGGCTTCTTACCGTCAGTCCCGGCACTTACAGCACATTCACCATCGAGGTGAAGCCTGTGACCGGCGCGTCTTTGATCCTGAATCGGACATTCCCTGCCAGGATTGACCCTGTGATGAACCTACATTAAAGATGAAGCGGGCAAAGCTGCAAGAGGTCGCTGACACTGGGGCACAGACCCCCGTCAGCGACCTCTTCGTTGAAAATTGATTTCTAAGCACTCTCCTCTCTATTGACTTGCACCGTATTTGTCTCTAGCATAATTTTAGTGGGCGGTCATCTCACGAAGCAGAGAGGATGCAGCGATGGCTATAAGAGGCCTGGAGCGCTTCAAGCAGGAGCGCGATGCCCTGCAGCTCGCTCTTCAAATGTCCGCGCAGAATCAATCGCCTGAAGGTCAGCTCACCGCAACCCTGATTGAGGCAATACTGGAGACCGCCCAGCGCATAATTGTGTCTGCTGAAGAAGGCAAGCCTTTCATAGCGACCTCTTACGGGAACGCGCCGGAGCTGTTGGTTGCCCTGGACCTCCCCTGGTACCCGCTTCTGCTGGTGCCTTACCTGCCGACCCAGGCACCATTTATTCTGCAAGAAATCGATGAAGCAGTTAGGTTTGGTCTGGGCACCGACACCTGCACGCTCATCAGGTTAGGGATCAGCAATGTTCGGGCCGGACGCTTGCCGCTGCCAACTGCATTTATCGGCCTGCTTTCCCCGTGCGACGGAGCGAGCGTGCTCCATCAAGCCATAGCTCACGACGACTACTGGCGCAACGTGCCCACTTTCTGCACCGACCCGCCATATTGGGAAAACAACCTCAGTATAGACTTTCATGCCAACGAATTACGGCTGGTGGTGTCCTTCCTCGAAGAACGCACCGGGCGCAAGCTGAATCTTGACCGACTTCGAGAGGTTGCAGAGGAATCTAACAAGCAGTACAAATTATGGGCAGAATACAATAGGATGAGGTGTACAGTCCCCTGTCCCCCCACCGCCACCAAGGGGGCGCAGGCCTGGAATGTGGCTCAAAACCTCATGGTTGGCGATCCCAGGGGTACCCAGTGGTTCAAAAAGCTTGTCAAGATCACGAAGCAGCAAGTGAGAGAACGCAAAGGGTATGTGCCAAATGAAAGGATAAGGTTGTTATGGTTTGACGTTCCGCCTCTCTGGTCATCCGAGCTGACAAAGTGGCTCAAGGAGGAGTGGGGAGCCTGTATCGTGATGGACATGATGGGTTATGCGCCCCCCACGTTGATTGATACCTCAAGCGAGGAAAGCATGTTCAGGGACCTGGCCAAAAGGAATCTGTGCGAACTGCCCATGGTCAGGCAAGTTCACGGTACCGTAGATATTCTCGTCAATGACATCGTTCAGGTAGTGAGAGACTATAAGATAGACTGTGTCATCTGGCCAGCGCACATGGGCCATAAGGATGGGTCCGCAAGTATAGGTATTATGCGCCAGGTATGCCGCGACATCGGAGCCCCCTTCTTAGTTCTGGGGGTTGACCTGTTCGACAAAAGGTACACATCGATAAATCGCCTGAAGGACAGGTTCTCCGACTTCTTTTCCACCATGGGACTTGGCTAGCCCCCGCCCCATAGCCGTCCTCCCCATCTCCCCCTCAGGCGAAGAGATTACTTGACTAAACTCTTTTCAAAATCGACTACTTTATAGTTCTTGCCTTTCTGGATTACCTTGTGCCCCTCCTTCTCCAGAAGCTTCCTTTGAGCCTCCACCCCGCCGGGGTACTTCTCGTTTATCACCCCGCTCGATTTCAAGGTCCGCCAGTAGGGGATGGTATCCTTCTTCCCCTCTGCCGCGGCTTCCTCCGCCGCATTAGCTGCAACCCAGGCAAAGATCCCGGTCGTTATGGGGCACCCGATGGTAGCGCAGTGCCTTTTAGCCAGGATTTCGCGAATCTCGTTTATCGTAATGAGCTTGCCCCTGGGCACTTTGCCCATGATTTCAGCCACTTCCTTTGGGGCCGGGATGGCAACTGTGCCCGCCCCCCACCTTTTGCTCATCTTATCGTTAATCTCTACGACCTTGGGCAGGTCTTTGCTATCCGCCAGTTTCTCTTGCCAGGACTTGCGCTGCTTGGACTTACCGGCCATCTTTTCCCCTCCCCGCTTAAGGTATAAATAGAAATATCCACTATTTTTGCGCGAACGCGTATTTCCAGATAATGGCTGCGATTATTCCACCCACAATGGGAGCCACCCAGAACAGCCAGAGCTGGGGCAGCGCATCGCCGCCCACGAAGACCGCCGGGCCCAGGCTCCTCGCCGGATTGACCGACGTGCCAGTAATAGGGATAGCTACCAGATGCGCGAACCCGAGGGCAAAGCCGATTGCTATCCCGGCAAACCCCTTAGGCGCTTCCTGCCGAGTAGAGCCTAACACCACGAAGACGAACAGCGCGCTGAGCACCAGCTCCGCTACAAAGCACGCCCCCATCGCATATCCATCAGGTGAATGTATGCCATAGCCATTCTGTCCCAGTCCGTTCTCTGCCAGGGAATAGCCCGCCAGGCCTTTGGCGATTGCGAGCAGTACTCCAGCCGCAATGATAGCGCCAATGCACTGAGCCACGATATAGAAAAGTGCGTCCCTGCCTTTGATCCTGCCACTGACGAGCATCCCGATAGTTACCGCCGGGTTGATGTGACTCCCGGAGATGTTTCCAATAGCATAGACCATGACCAGCATGACCAGTCCGAATGCCAGCGCTATGCCGAGGAATCCTATATGCTGGCCGGCAATAACCGCGCTCCCACACCCCACCAGAACCAATGCGAATGTCCCGATGAGTTCAGCAGCGTATTTCTTCATGCGCCTCCTTCTTTTACTGTGACCTCAATAAATATAAGGGGAAACTGTTCTTTATTCAAGTAGTAGAGCAAGGGCGAGAGCCCCCAATGCGATGGAATGGCTACTTCTCGTGCCAATGTTCCTCTGCTATACTATGGCATTGTGGATTTAGTTGCCGTTCCCCTGATAGCAGTTGGCTTGTCCATGGACTGCCTCGCTGTCGCCATCGCTGGCAGCATCTCCCTGCCCGGCGTTTCCCATCGCCAGATACTGCGCGTCGCTCTCGCCTTCGGGCTGTTCCAGTTCGGCATGCTGGTCGGGGGCTGGTACGCCGGGCAGACGGTTGTAGAGACCGTCGAGGCCTACGACCACTGGATAGCCTTCGGCTTGCTGCTACTGGTGGGAGCTCACATGCTCTGGGAGGCCATACGCGGTGAGGGGGAAGGCCATAAGCGCACCGACATCACCAGGGGTATACCCTTGCTTACCTTGTCCATAGCCACCAGCATAGACTCGCTGGGGGTAGGCCTAAGCCTGGCCTTCGTGGAGGCCAGGGTATGGCTCGCAGCACTTATAGTGGGCGGCGTCTGTTTCCTCATCACAGCCGCCGGTTTCTACACAGGCAAAAGGGTAGGCGGCCGGCTGGGACGCTGGGCCGACGCCCTCGGCGGCCTAGTCCTTATAGGCATCGGGGTAAGGATTCTAATAACGCACCTCTTCTGATCTTCTCCACCAACGCTATAAATTAGTGTAGGGGCACAGCGCGCTGTGCCCCTACACCGTTAAACAGGCCCTTCCACCTTCTTTTTCAGCCCCTGCACTATATCCTCCGACACCTTCTGGCCACCGCGCCGCACCAGAAATGCCAGCAGCCCCGAGACCTCACCTCCGGCGGTGAGCTTTGCTTTATTCTGCGCCACGGGCTCCAGTTCATAGTAGCGCTTCATCCTCACGCCCAGTACCTTCCCCTCCATCACCACACGCCGCCCCGGTATGAACTCGGTTATTGTCATCAACAGGTTGACTGTGATCAGAGACCTGGCTACAACCAAAACCTGTGACCCCACACCCAACGGTCCTTTGGTGAGCCTCTCAACCTTCTTCAGAGACGGTATCCACTTGGGCCACTCCTGTACATCATTGACCATTGCCCAGGCCTTCTCCGGCATTGCATTTATCTCGACGCTGGCGCTGAATTTCATCCTTAACCCTCCAGGTAAACTTTTGGCCAAACTTGTCTAGCTCGCTCCGATGGCCTATAATCTAGAGGAGACGCCGACAAAAAGCAACCCCCTTCATTCTGTTGATGAGCAATACCGGTAGCAATAAGCAGCGCCTGCCCCTGGTGGTGGAGATTCTCAACCCACCCAGCCCCTCGCAGGCATTCCAGGCGTTCAAGGACAAGCCCTTCAGCTTCTTCCTGGACAGCGGCATGGGCACCCAAAGGCTGGGACGCTATTCATTTATGGGCAGCGACCCCTTCCTGATTATGAGGAGCCACGGCAGGGATATTAACTTATTAGGGCCAGACGGCGAGAAGGGTGCCTCGGGCAACCCATTCGATGTTCTAGGTGGGCTTCTCCAGGAATATAAGCTGGATGGCAATCCTACTGCGCTGCCCTTCGTGGGCGGGGTGGTAGGCTATTTAAGTTATGACCTGGGACACTTCATAGAAAAGCTGCCCTCTAAAGCGGTGGACGACCTGCAGCTTCCAGAATGCTATCTCGGCTTCTACGATGCTGTCGCCATCTTCGACCATCTCGAGGGCAGGGCTTACATCGCCTCCACCGGCTTCCCTGAAAAAGGGAGCGAGTGGCAGAAAAGGGCAGAGCTTCGCCTCGAGGAACTTAAGCGGATGCTGGCGGACGCGAGCACCCTGAAGGAACTCGAAGCCAAACAATTCGATCAGCCTGCCAGCAAAAGGGTCAACCTGCGCTCCAACTTTACCCACGAGGGCTATCTCGAGGCAGTACAAAAGGCCAGAGATTATATCATCGCCGGGGATATTTTTCAGGTCAACCTCTCCCAGCGCTTCGAGGCAGATATGCCCCTGCCCCCTTACGAGCTGTATCAGCGCCTGCGTAAAATCAACCCTGCTCCCTTCGCCAGCTACCTCAATTTCGATGGCGTGGCCGTGGTCAGCGCCTCGCCGGAGAGATTCCTGCTCCTTCGCGGCGGCCGCGTCGAGACCCGCCCTATCAAGGGCACCAGGCCCCGGGGCAAAGACCCCGCCAAAGATGAGGCTCTGGCCCGGGAACTGGTTAACAGCTTCAAGGATAGGGCGGAGCACGTGATGATTGTCGACCTGGAGAGGAACGACATCGGCAGGGTCTGCCGCTTCGGCACGGTGAGGGTCAGCGAGCTGATGGCGCTGGAGAAATACGCCACCGTATTCCATCTCACCTCCACGGTAGAGGGGAGGCTTCGCTCCGGCAAGAACGCCATTGACCTGCTCAAGGCCGCCTTCCCCGGAGGCTCTATTTCCGGCGCACCCAAGGTGAGGGCTATAGAGATAATAGACGAGCTTGAGCCCACCAGGCGGAGCGTATATACCGGCTCCATCGGCTACCTCGGCTTCGATGGGGGGCTTGACCTCAACATCGTTATCCGCACCATCCTGGTCAAAAACGGGAAAGCCTACTTCCAGGTAGGCGGGGCGGTGGTCTACGACTCCGACCCCGAGGCTGAATATGTGGAGACGCTTGACAAAGCTAGGGCGTTGATTCAAGCTTTGAGCATGGTTCCCCAGATGGCTGCGGAGAGTCACAGATGATTCTACTCATAGATAACTACGACTCCTTCGTCTATAATCTGGCGCAGTACATCGGGGAGCTGGGCTGGGAGCCTGTGGTTTATCGCAACGATGCCATCGGGCTGGACGAGATTAAGAGACTGTGTCCAACCCACATCGTCATCTCTCCGGGTCCCTGCACCCCGCTGGAGGCCGGCATCTCCAACGATGTGATACGCCACTTCGGCGGCAAGATACCCATGCTGGGCGTATGTCTCGGGCATCAAGCTATCGGCTACGTCTACGGCGGCATAGTGGGGAGGGCAAAGCTCCCCATGCACGGCAAGACCTCTATCGTGCACCACGACGGCAGGACAATCTACAAAGGGATACCCAATCCCTTCGTGGGCGGGCGCTACCACTCTCTGGTTGTCGAGCACAACTCGTTCCCTGATTGCCTGGAAATCTCGGCATGGACTGATGATAAGGTGATTATGGGAATTCGCCACAAGAAATACGTGGTGGAGGGAATTCAGTTTCATCCGGAGTCCATACTGACCTCTGTCGGGCACGACGTACTGAAGAATTTCCTGGGCTTCACCGAGCCGACATGGAGCAAATAGTTTACCTCAACGGCGCATTGCTACCCCGAAGCCAGGCCAAAATATCCCCCTTTGACCTGGGCTTCCTTTACGGCTACGGCCTTTTTGAGACCATGCGCGCCTATTCCGGACGCATTTTCCGTCTGGAGAGACATCTGGAGCGCCTGTCCAGCTCAGCGAATCTGCTCGGCTTGTCTCTGAATGCTTTCGTCATTGAAAAAGCCTGTTATGACACGCTGCAGGCTAATAAGTTGAAGGACGCCAGAATCAGGCTCGCCGTATCTATAGGAGAAGGAGAAGCTGTCCCAGACCTACCAAAGCACCCCAAACCTACTGTGCTCGTCATAGCCACGAGTTACACCCCTCCTTCAGCCCAGACCTACCGGAATGGCTACAAGGCGGTGGTATCCTCAATTCGGCAGAATAGCCAGTCTCCGCTTTCTCGACTGAAATCAGCCAATTACCTGAACAATATCCTTGCCCGGAGAGAGGCCAGGGCAGCAGGCTTCGATGAAGCCATACTGCTTAACGAACAAGGCTTTCTCTGCGAAGGAAGCACCAGCAATGTCTTCCTGGTATCGAAGAGAAATCTTATCACCCCAAACCGGGAGAGCGGCTGCCTGCCTGGGATTACCCGCCAGGCGGTCATAGAGCTTGCCTCGGAGCAGGGCATAAGCGTCAGCGAGCGAGAAGTTCGATTAGAAGAGCTACTTCAGGCTGAAGAGGCCTTTCTGACCAGTTCCCTTATCGAGCTAGTGCCCCTTGCCGCGGTAAATGGCGAGTCCATCGGCAGGGGGGAAGTAATCGAGAGGCTAATGCAGGCGTACAAAGAAGCAGTGGTAAAGGAAACAAAACAAGGGGCCTGAGCCCCTTGTTAAACTTGGTTAAAAAATCCGCTTAGGCCAGAAGTTGGCTCACCCCATCCCAGATTATCTCTCGAATCTTCACCTCGGGCAGCGTAGCGTCAACCACCATCCAGCGTCCTGGATCGGCAGCAGCTATCTTGAGATAGCCTGCCCTTACCTTCTGGTGAAAGAGGAACCCCTCACGCTCGAACACGTCCAGTTTCATCTTCTTGCGCGCCAGGCCTTGCTCCACCGATATGTCTAGCAGCACTGTGAGGTCCGGAGACAAGCCATCGGTGACAAAGCTATTTACCGTCTTGAGGAAGTCCAAGTCCATGCCCCGTCCATAGCCCTGATAGGCGAATGTGGAAGCATCAAAGCGGTCACATATTACGACATAATTCTTTTCCAAAGCAGGACGAATAACGTTGGACAGCAACTGGCTCCGAGCGGCGAGGAAAAGATACAGTTCGGTCTGTGTGGTGACCCCTCTGCCCCATTTGAGCCAGCGGCGCAGCCTGTTTCCCAGCAGAGTACCGCCAGGCTCATGGGTAAGCACTACAGGAAAGCCAAGCCCACGAAGTCTGGCGCTCAGTGCCTTAGCCTGCGTACTCTTACCACAGCCCTCCCCACCCTCGAATACGATAAATGCATTTCTATTCATCTGCGATAAGATAATATGGCTATTATTCTAGGATGTCAAGCCTCGGAAGTACTCTCCCTGATAGTACTCCCGCTGCAGTATCAGCAACTTTCTACATTACACCCGGTGCTCATCATCGTTGGGGAAGATCTGCACCCGACGCCGCGGCGCCTTGCCCGTGCTCTTCGTGGCAAGGTGATACTTCTCAGCCAGTTGATGTTGCAGGCGGCGAATAAAGGCGTTTTGCGGGGACAATTCCACTGTCTGCCCGGTGCGCTTAATCTCCTCGATAGCCTCCTCCGCCTCTTTCAGCGCCTGGGCCACGGAATCCGAGCGCTCCTCAACCCGATAGACATTGGACAACCCCTGCTCCATCTGGGCGATCTTGTCACTCCGGACGACGTATACGGGGACTCCCTTCTGCTCGGCATCTCTCAGGAGCTGCGGCCTTCGGCGATAGTGGCTCTTGGAGGTCATTACCAGGTCAGCCTCTTTGATATCGCCAACCACATCTACCGGCAGATTCAACCTCTTGATGCTCTCCTCCAAGCGGAGGCGGTTGATGCCGAACGGCATGATTTTTTTGGGCTCCTCTTTCCTGGGAACTCTCCTGCCGACCTGAGGCTCAGCGGCAGAGAAGGGAAGGGTCTTCTCGCTCTTTACCTCCCCGTTCTCAAACCAACGCACCTCCACCGGCACAAAGTGCCCCCGCAGTGTGGCATCAACCACGACGGCCACATCTGGGTGGATAGCGACCTTCTCAAAGCTTTGAATCTCCACGACGACATCGAATGTCGGTGGAGCCTTGCGCTCCAGGATTGACTTCTGCGTACCCCGCCTCCTGGCTTCTTCGTCTCCCAGGGTCACTGACTGGATGCCACCGATGAGATCGGAGAGGGTAGGGTTCATCATCAGGTTATCCAGGGTATTGCCGTGCGCAGTGCCTACCAACTGCACCCCCCGTTCGGCAATAGTGCGCGCTGCCTGCGCCTCAAGCTCGGTGCCGATCTCGTCGATTATGATTACCTCGGGCATGTGATTTTCCACCGCCTCAATCATCACTGCGTGTTGCAGAGCCGGCGTGGGAACCTGCATCCGCCGCGCCCGACCTATAGCTGGATGAGGTATATCCCCATCTCCAGCGATTTCGTTGGAGGTGTCCACTATCACCACCCGCTTATTGAAGTCATCGGCGAGCACACGTGCAACCTCGCGCAGCATAGTAGTCTTCCCCACCCCAGGCCGCCCCAGAAGTAGAATGCTTCTTCCCGACTCTACCAGGTCCTTGATCAGGGCGATAGTGCCGAAGACAGCGCGACCCACTCGGCAAGAAAGCCCCACAATGCGCCCCTTGCGATTGCGAATAGCCGAGATGCGATGCAGGGTGCGCGCGATACCGGCGCGGTTATCGTCGCCAAAGGTCCCGATGCGCGAGACCGTGTACTCGATGTCGTCAACCGTTACCTCTTCGGTGCTGAGAAATACGTCCCGACCCCGGAAACGCGCCTCGGGCGGCCGCCCCAGGTCTATGACTACCTCCAGAAGCTCGCTGCGGTCTTCCCTGTGGCGTATAGATTCAGAGATATGGGGAGGGAGCGCATCGAGAAGCGCATCCAGGTCATCAGTGATTATTTTTTGCATAATTCTGCAGTTACCTCCGTTAATCAACCCCTCTTAAGCCCGCAACGGCACCAGTTGCGGCTCGTGCACCCTGACTGCGAGCTGTTTGCTCAGACAGGAGTAAGCCGCCGCCTGATAAAAGCTCCGCTCTTCCAATATGTGCCGCAACTGCTGCTGAAATTCCGGGATAAGGCAATATACAGGATGTCTACCTTTAAGCGCGGCTAAGCCATAATCCACTAACGCTCCTAACTCCTCCGCACCCAGCTCCCCGACTATCTCGAATCGCCCGGCCGTTCGGCCCATCCTGATTCGCAGCCAGGCTGAAATCTCGCCTTCCTTTTCCAGAACTAATTCCCTGGTGGCATCTCTATCCCTGCTCTGGCTCCATTCCTGCAAGGTCATCCCCTCCACACAGCGAACTTGATGGGGTGCGGCAGCACTATACAATCGGAACAGCCCATGTTCATCGGCGCTGGACTTAGGCCGCAAAACGAGCCGCGATTCCGTTGGCTCGGTCAGGCGTTCTTCCTCCAGGCAGTACAGATACTCAGTGAGGTAATGATTAAAGCCAGCCTGTTTCGCCATCTCGACCGCAGGGCTGGATGAGTCAAGACGCAGGAAAAGCCGCTCCGCCTTGAGCTTGCCTCCGGCATAGGCGAGCCTCTCCAGAATGTCAAAACAGTGTGCCTCTTGCCCCGGGGATAGCAGAAGCCGCTCCACCGTCCAGGCGCGGGGCCCGCGGCATCTCCTCAGGGAGACCAAGGCCTGGATAAATCCCCGGTCGACACAAACAAAACTACATTGCTTATTGTCAGAAATGAGACAACCCCTGAGCAAGGGGGCGGCGGACAGCAGTTCAACTTCCCTGGTAGTAAGCCTGTCCCGCATCCTCGCCTCATTGACTGGGGACCTGCCTAAAAACAGCAGCAGCATCGGAGTGTCCGTAAGATGTAGGACACGAATCATCACGCTTCATCCGCATTTGCTTTTGGGTGCCCGTTGACTATTGACAGGAAGTAGTCATGGAATCGCAGATCGTCGGTAAGCTCAGGATGGAAAGCAGTAGCTATCATATTGCCCTGCCTTACAGCAACTGCGGTGCCGTCGGGCAGGCTCGCCAGTACCTGCACGCCATCACCCACTTTTTCGATCCAGGGGGCGCGAATAAAGACCGCAGGGAAAAGCGGTTGACCCAGTACCGGGACATCGAGAGCCGTTTCAAAGCTGTCCACCTGACGGCCGAAGGCGTTACGCCTCACCTCAATATCCATCGCCTCCAGCGTATGCTGTTTCAGTCCCCGGACCTGCTTCGCCAGAAGGATCATTCCCGCGCAGGTGCCCATGACGGGGAAGCCCCTGGCGATGAGCTTCCTCAGCTCATCCACCAGGCTGTAGTCTCTTATCAGCTTGCCGATGGTGGTGCTCTCTCCGCCCGGGATCACCAGCGCGTTGAGCCCTTTAAACTCAGCGGACAACCTGACAGGGACCGCCTCCACCCCCAGTCGGCGCAGCGCCGCGATATGTTCCACAAAAGCGCCCTGCATCGCCAAAACGCCGATTTTCTTCATCCGTTTTCACCCCATCGGTGCCCGAGGAGCTCACCAACCGCGGGGCGCCAGCAATTCCCCCTCTGGTATCGTCTTTATATCCAGCCCGGACATGGCTGCGCCTGTGCCTTTGGAGACCTCCGCGATTATAGCGGGGTCTTTGTAGTGAGTAGTAGCCTTAACGATAGCCTTAGACATCGCTTCAGGGTTCGAGGACTTGAAAATACCGGAGCCGACGAAAACTCCGTCAGCGCCCAGTTGCATCATCAGTGCAGCATCGGCGGGTGTAGCCACACCGCCTGCAGCGAAATTGACCACGGGTAACTTGCCCGTCTTGTGTACCTCCTGCACCAGCTCGAATGGCGCGCCCAGAACCTTGGCCTCTGCCATAAGCTCATCCACCGACATATTGTGCAGCTTCCTCAGGCCATCCATCACCGCCCTCATATGCCTCACTGCCTCGACAATGTTCCCAGTCCCCGCCTCCCCCTTGGTCCTTATCATCGCCGCTCCCTCGCCGATACGGCGCAGCGCCTCCCCCAGGTCGCGGCAGCCGCAGACGAAGGGGATCTTGAAGGTATGCTTATAGATATGATGGCTTTCGTCGGCAGGAGTGAGAACTTCTGACTCGTCGATGAAATCAACGCCCAGCGCCTCCAGAACCTGAGCCTCCACGAAGTGTCCGATGCGGCACTTGGCCATCACAGGGATAGTCACCGCCTTCATGATAGCCTCAATCACCGCAGGGTCTGCCATCCTGGCCACGCCGCCGGCAGCGCGAATATCCGCAGGAACCCGCTCCAGCGCCATCACCGCACAAGCCCCGGCCGCCTCGGCGATCTTGGCATGCTCAGCGGTGGTTACATCCATAATCACCCCGCCCTTCAACATCTGGGCGAGGCCTGTTTTAACCGTCCATGTACCTTTCTCCATCCTGCCTCCTTCCCCTCGGGGACCGAAACCTGCTTATCATGTTATTATGTTATATTGTATACTCGCTTATCAAGTATGGCAAGCGAAGCTACGTGGTTTCGATACGCCGTCCCCGGAAACGCAACAGTAGAAAATGTCACAAATACTTAACCTTTTCCAGTCACATTTTATGATTCTTAGATTCCGTATGGTTATAGTGTAGCGGGATTCGGAAATTATCGGACAGAGGATGCGCTGGGATGAACACAGAAATACCTTATCGACCTCTGGGCAGTACCGGCGAGATGGTTTCGATTATAGGCCTGGGCGGGGCTCACATAGGCATTCAGGTTGATGAAAAGGAGAGCATCGCTATTATCCGAACTGCTATCGATAATGGTATCAATTTCATGGATAATTGCTGGGACTATCACGACGGCCAAAGCGAAATTAGGATGGGTAAGGCTCTCAGAGATGGATACCGCAGGAGAGTTTTTCTGATGACCAAGGTTGACGGTCGGGACAAGAAGACCGCCCAGAAGCAGATAGATGAATCTCTGAGGAGGCTGCAGACCGATGTCATCGATTTGCTTCAGTTTCATGAAGTAATCCGAATGTCGGACCCGGATCGCATCTTCGCGCCCGGCGGGGCTATGGAAGCTTTTCGGGATGCCCGGAAAGCCGGCAAGATTCGCTATATCGGCTTTACCGGACATAAGAGCCCGGACATTCATCTGAAGATGCTCCAGGTGGCTTCGGATAACGGAGTTAAATTCGATACGGTGCAGATGCCGCTCAACGTAATGGACGCACACTATGATAGCTTCGAGGAGAAGGTGCTGCCGACGCTCGTTGACCTGAAGATAGGAATTCTGGGAATGAAGCCGATAGGCGCTCAATTTATCCTGGACAGCCGCTCAGTCGCGGCCAGGGAATGCCTGCGCTATGCCATGAGCTTACCGGTAAGCGTGGTAATTACAGGTTGCGATTCCCTGCCCATCCTGCAGCAGACGTTAGAAGCAGCCAGAACCTTTAAACCTTTAACCGACAAAGAACGCTCCGCCCTGCTGGCGAAAACAATCAGGTCTTCCGCCAAAGGTAAGTACGAACTGTACAAAACCGCTAATGTGTTCGATAGCACTGCCTGGAATCCCGAGTGGCTGGGATAGAATCTCAGGACACTCCCGAAGTAAGGTCATCATGCGAGGGCGGGTTAGGAAACCCGCCCTTTATAAAAGGGGGAATGAACTGGGGTACCTGGATTCCCGCTTGCGCGGGAATGACATACATCGGGACAGGCTGAGGAGCCTGTTCTACCAGTTTGTTTAGGATTTCGAGCTTGGGGTTTAGGACTTGGAGGTTAGATATCCAGGTTCCTCACCTGTAGGGCGTGGGCCTGGATGAAGGCTTTGCGGGGTGGGACCTCTTCTCCCATCAATGTCTCGATTATCTCGTTGGCTTTCACCGCATCCTCGACATTAACCTGGAGCAGTATCCGGTTCTTGGGATCCATCGTGGTGTCCCAGAGCTGCTGCGGGTTCATCTCGCCCAGTCCTTTGTAACGCTGAACCTCCACCCCCTTGGCCGTCCCAAACTTTGCCACCTGCTCGTCCTTCTCCTTATCTGTGTAGATCCAGTGTTCCTCCTTGCCCTTCTTGACACGGTACAGCGGCGGTTGAGCGATGAACAGGTGCGCTTGCTCAATCAGCGCGGTCATATGACGGTAGAAGAACGTGAGCAGAAGAGTACGTATGTGAGAGCCATCGACATCAGCATCGGTCATGATTATCACGCGATTATAGCGGAGCTTGGTATGGTCGAAATCCGTGCTGCTGCCTGCCCCCAGGGCTGTGATCAGGGCGCGAATCTCCTCATGCCCCAGCATCTTCTCCGGGCGGGCTTTCTCCACATTCAATATCTTGCCCTTGAGCGGCAGGATAGCCTGGAAGCGCCGGTCCCTCCCCTGCTTGGCCGAGCCCCCTGCGGAGTCTCCTTCCACTATGTACAGCTCGCAGTGGGCAGGGTCCTTCTCCGAGCAATCGGCAAGCTTGCCGGGTAGAGTGGACATATCGCCTATGCCTTTTCTGGTGACCAGGTCGCGAGCCTTGCGCGCCGCCTCCCGGGCTCGGGCAGCGGTAAGACATTTCTCCATGACCCTTTTGCCCTCGCTGGGGTGCTCCTCCAGGTAAGTCGCCAGCCCCTCGGCCACCACCGATTCCACCACGTTTTTAATCTCCTGGTTGCCCAGCCTGGTCTTGGTCTGGCCCTCGAATTGAGGATGGGTCAGCTTGACGCTGATGATGGCGGTCAACCCCTCCCTGACATCATCGCCGGTAAGGTTGGCTTCATTATCCTTGAGGAATTTATATTTTCGGGCATAATCATTTAGCACGCGAGTCAGCGCGGAGCGGAAGCCGGTGAGATGGCTGCCGCCGTCCAGGGTGTTGATGCAGTTGGCGAAGCTGAGCGTGGCCTCAGTGAAGCTTTCGTTGTACTGGAGGGCGGCCTCCACAATGGTGCTGTCGAGCATCTTGGTGATGTAGGCCGGCATCGCCTGCAGCACGACCCGCTTCCGGTTGAGGTGGCGGACGAAGCTGACAATGCCTCCCTCGAAGTAGAAGGTCTTCTCTATATCGTGGCGCAGGTCTTTAAACCAGATCTCCACACCCTTGTTCAGATATGCCATCTCGCGGAATGACTGCGCCAGAACCTCGAAATTGTAATCGAGCTTATTAAATATCTCTTCGTCAGCCAGGAAAGTCACGGTGGTGCCGCTGCCATCGCCCCTCCCCACTGATTTCACCGGGGCCTTGGGCGTCCCGCGCAAATACTCCTGGACGTAGAGCTTGTGGTCCCGCTTGACCTCGACCTTCATCCAGGAAGAGAGCGCGTTCACCACCGAGGCGCCCACGCCGTGCAGGCCGCCGCAGACCGTGTAGCTGCGGCCTCCGAACTTGCCGCCAGCATGCAACGTGGTCATGACAGTCTCAAGAGCTGAGACCTTGGTGACCTGGTGGATTTCGACAGGTATGCCCCTGCCGTTATCGGCCACGCTAACCGAGCTATCCTGGTTTATGGTGATCTCGATTTTATCGCAGTAGCCCGCCATCGCCTCGTCGATGCTGTTGTCCACAATCTCATGGACAAGGTGATGCAGTCCCCGCTGGTCGGTGCTGCCGATGTACATGCTGGGGCGCAGGCGCACCGCCTGCAGGCCATCCAGTACCTGAATATCCTGCGCGGTATAAGTGTTGTGGTTTTTGTTCTGTTCCATATTATCGCCCGCTCAAAATTATGCCCGCTACCCAAATGGCCTTAGAGAATCATGCCCGATTATGCGGAAGTATCGTGCCAGTAGAAAAGGTCCCCGGGGAGATGATGAGTTTACTGCAGCGTGTAATCCAGCAGAGGTTCTTGCAGCCAGCCTTCCAGTCGCGCCCATTAATTAATTCTATCACATTTTGAGGCAAATGTGAAGCCAGCCAGCCCACTTTATTTACCTAAACTTACAAAAAGACCAAGGCTAAAAGCCCGGCGCAACTACGCCAGCCTCACTTCCCCCTCTGCATCAGCGCTCAGGATAGCCTGGAAATCGTAACCTTTGCGCCTGATCTCGTCCGAGCCGCCCTGGTGGCGGTCCAGGAGCACCACCACCTTGACCACCTGGCAGCCCTCCGCCTCCACAGCCTCTATGGCACGCAGCACCGAGCCTCCGGTGGTAATAACATCGTCCAGTATGGCCACCCGCGAACCCTTCTGCAGCGGCCCCTCGATGCGTTTCTGCGTTCCGTGCCCCTTGGTCTCGGCCCTGACGATGTAGGCAGGCATGGGCTTTCCTTCCAGGTGGCTCACTACGGCAACCGCTGCGACCATGGGGTCGGCGCCCATCGTCATGCCCCCCACCGCCTCCACCCCAGCCCCCTTCAGCATATCGAAAATCTTCTTCCCAATAAGATAAGCGCCCTCCGGCCACAGGGTAACCAGCCTGCCATCGAAATAGTAAGAGCTTTTCAACCCCGAGGAGAGCGTGAACTCGCCGTGAAGGATAGCGTGCTTTTTGAATACCTGCAGCAATCTCTTATCTTCTGCCTTGGTCACTTCTCAGCCCTCCTTAAGCCGTTCGTGGCGAGACCCTTCGCTACGCTCAGGGTGACACATACAGCCCATGTTCCGCTATATACTTCTCTAGCGCCTCAGGCACCAGGTAACGGATGGAAAGCCCCTGGGCCACCCGCCTCCTGATATCAGTGGAGCTGATGTTTATCTGTGGCACTTCCACCAGCATAATACGCTGGGAAGCCCCCGGGACAGAGCGCTCCAGTTTACGCAGATTAGCCCTGGCATAGCCCGGCCTACCTATACCCACCACCTGGCATAGCTCCACCAGACGCGCCGGCTCTTTCCATTTAGGCAATTTCGCCAGGGCATCGGGCCCCACAATGAAGTATATCTCGGCTCTGGCACCCAGCTTAGCCTTTAGCTCCAGCACCGTATCTATACTATAGGAAAGGCCGGGGCGCTCGATCTCCATGGTGGATACCTGGAAATAGGGATTTGAGGCCACAGCCAGTCTAACCATAGCCAGCCTGTGCTCTACCGCGCTTACAGTCTTTTCTTCCTTGAGCTTGAGCCAGGGGCGCCCTGCCGGGATGAACAGCACCTCGCTCAGCCCTAGCTTCTCCCTTAAATCCTCCGCTACAATGAGATGCCCCAGATGAATGGGGTCGAAGGTGCCCCCCAGAACCCCTATCTTCCTCCTGGTCATGCTTCCTCTCCCCGCTTCGCAGCCTTTTTGGCAGGCAAGGGGCGCGGTCGGAACACTTTGAATTCCTCCTCACCTTTCTTCGGGGAAAGACGGGGCGCTTTAGAGACCAGCTCCCAGACCTTGTTCATAAGCTCCCTGACCCCCTCACCGGACGCTCCCGAGATAAAATGCACTGACATCCCCATCTCCTGGAACTCCCTCTCGAGCTGGGGCATGCGAGCGCGTACCTGCGGTAAATCGATTTTGTTTACGGCTATAATCCGCGGCCTTTCTTTCAAAGAAGGCTCATACGACACAAGCTCCGCCTCCACCTTCTTGAAGTCCGCAACAGGGTCCTCCGAGCTCCCGTCAACCAAGTGTATCAGCGCCTTGGTACGCTCAATATGGCGCAGGAAATCGAGCCCCAGCCCCCGTCCCTCATGTGCGCCCTCGATAATGCCGGGGATATCGGCCGCCACGAAGCTTTGATAGCCCATCGCCACAACGCCCAGAACGGGCTCGATGGTGGTAAAAGGATAATCCGCAATCTTGGGCCTGGCCTGGGATACAGCACTCAATAGAGTGGATTTCCCCGCATTAGGATAGCCGATAATGCCCACATCGGCAATCAGCTTGAGGTCAAGCACCAGCCGCTTTTCCTCGCCGGGCTTACCCTTTTCTGCAGTGCGCGGAGCCTGATTTGTCGCCGTGGCGAAATGAGTGTTGCCCCGGCCCCCCTTCCCCCCTTTAGCCACTAATATCTGCTGTTCGTGTTCCACTACGTCAGCAACTAATGTCCCAGAGCCAGCTTCTGTTTTGAGCCGCACCTGGGTACCTAAAGGGACCTTTATGAAGAGGTCTTCTCCCCTCTTCCCATGCATATTCTTCCCTTTCCCATGGTCACCTCTCTCTGCCCTGAACTGCTTCTTATACCTGAAAGCAAGCAGAGTGGATACACCCTCATCTCCTACCAGATACACGCTTCCCCCATTCCCCCCATCTCCTCCGTCGGGACCTCCCAAAGGGACAAACTTCTCTCTGCGAAAACTGACTACTCCATTTCCCCCATCACCAGCCTTAACATAAATCTCAACTCGGTCTATCAATTATCCTGCCTTATTATTTTATTGCTACTTCTTTGATTTATTATAAGCATGATGGGAAGGACTGTAAAACTAATAATTATATAGCTGTGGAAAGCGTGGTAATTCGACTTATTTGAGCCAAGGCATTTGGTGGAGGATAAGGTAGGTTATATGAGGAAATTGTGGAAGTCCTGTCTATAAAAAGAAGACTGGGAGAGAAGTACTCGCTTGAGAAATGAAGACATAAAGACAAAGCAGTTATCCACAATCCGAACGGGATTTCCACGAAAAAGGCGCAGTTATCCACACTTTTATGTTAATGCTTTAGCCGAGTCATCGTTTAAGCTGATTTAGAGTAGAGGTTCTCTCTGATCTCGAGAAGGTCTCGGCGCAGCCCGTGGTCAGAGTTGGCCTCATCGGAGATCTTGTGATAGCCATGCAGTATAGTGCTGTGGTCTCTGCCTCCCAGCTCCCTGCCGATTTGGGTCCAGGAGCATTGAAGCTCTTCTCTAAGCAGGTACATTGCTATCTGGCGTGCTTGAGAAGTCGTCTTGTCCCGTCTCTTGCCCTGCAAGGTATCCGGAGGAATGTTAAAGAAGGTGGCTACCGCATTCAAAATCACTGCCGATGTCATCGTGCGTTTATGGGAATCGCTGGAGATATCTGCCAGAGCTTGAGTTGCCAGTTCTACTGTAAGCGGCGACTGTGTGAGTCTGGCGTAGGCCAGGACGCGGTTGAGCGCTCCCTCCAACTCACGGATGTTCTTCTGGATGCGGCGAGCTATGGAGTTCAACACCTCGGGGGGAACTACGGTCTTCTGTTCCTCAGCCTTCATCTGGAGAATGGCTATCCTGGTTTCCAGGTCGGGAGGCTGCATATCCACGATCAGTCCCCATTCGAAACGAGAGCGCAGTCTATCCTCCAGCAGAGTCAGGGACTTCGGAGGGCGGTCGCAGCTTATCACAATCTGGCTGTTGCCCGTATGCAGGTCATTGAAGGTGTGGAACAGGCCTTCCTGCGTCTGCTCCTTGCCCGCTATGAATTGAATATCATCGAGGAGCAGGACGTCTACGCTGCGATACTTGTTTCTGAAGTCTTCGTTTCTCCTCTCCCTGATAGCGCTGATGAACTCGTTGGTAAATTGTTCGGCAGTGACATACATCACCCGAGGGCGAACTCGTATCGCTTCCCACCCGATGGCATGCAGGATGTGAGTCTTCCCCAGTCCCGGGCCGCTGTAAACGAACAAAGGGTTATAGCTGTTCCCGGGATTCTCCGCCACTCCGAGGGCGGCGGCATGTGCCAGGCGGTTGCTGCTGCCCACTATAAAGGTAGTGAAGGTGTACTTTCGGTTTAACTTGGGCGCACTGGGTCGCTGCTTATAGTTTAGAGAGGAAGGAGATGAAGGTACAGAAGGAGCCAGATCCTCATCCCCATTTCCCAGATGAACCTGGAACTGTACAGATACTGGCTTCCCGGTAATGCCAGTTAGCGTTTTCTCAATTAGGGGGTGTAACCGCTTCTCTAGAGATTCTGTGACGAAACTGCTCGGTACCCCAACTGTGAAACAACTATCGCTATAGGTCAACCCTACTGTATTCTTTAACCAGGTCTGGAAGTTTGCCGGACTTACTTTTCCCTGTAACTCGTCGAGCGCCGCTTTCCATATCTCGGCAGCGGGTCTCGTTTTCATACCGCACCTCATCACAACAACTGGACAAAGCAACCTCCACACCGCCAAGCGGTGTTTAAGCGCACAAATAGGGAAAATGCAACCGCACTCTTATACGAACAAGGAATAAAACTAGAGCGCTTTCCCTTGAGACTATCGATTCTTGATTGTCTCATTATGCGGCGATGTGCTGCAGAGAAAGGCAACACATCCTATGGAGGATGTTTTATCTGTGGGTTATTTTTCGAGGAAAACATAAAGGAAAATTGCGAAGTAAAGATAACAGAGGTAAAGGCTCAGGTCAATAGATTTTTATTACATTTTCACGATGCAAGGAATTTGTTACATATTTGCTAGAGAAGAAAAATTGTACCCTTCTCAGCTTGGTTGACGGCCATAAGTCCTGATGGTATTATCAGGCCGCAAGCACTAGGGGAAGATAGTATGGGGGAATAGAAACCAGAGGTGTGGATGAGAAGTAAAAGATTACCAGCTCTGTTCGCTATACTATTAATTCTGGCAAGTCTGCTCTCCGCCAGTTGCGCCACAAAACAAGGCGGCGCGCAAGTTCGACTCCCGACCACCACTGGGGCTTCACTGATAGTCATAGATAGCTCTGGAAACGCGTTGCCAATTGTGTTCAGCTTCTCCCGCGAGGTGAACGGTGTGAAGTACTACTTAAGCGATGGCAAGGAGCTGACGAAAGCGGAGATTTTGAGCAGCCTGGAACCCCAGGGCATGACGGTGGCGGAGGTTAGTGAAATCTGGGGCATCTCGATTGCCGACGTATTTGCCCTTTTTATCCCCGCCCAGCTCTATGAGAGAAATAGCCGAGGGGCAGCAAGCAACGCTGCGTTGCTATACGATATGTGGGAGTGCCTCACAAATGGGCCGCCGAAAATACGTGAGTATCCCAGAGCGATCCTTGCGGGGCTGGTGCCGAACATAGATATGCGCGACAAGGTGTTTAATTTTCTGGAGAAACAAAAGAGATCTTCTTCAGTTAATAACAGTTATTAAATGTAAAGGCCCCCTTTTGGGGGGCCTTTGAGGTTTCCTCGGAATTGCTTAAGCTCAGGCAGAACGACCGGCCACAGCAACCGATTCCGGCACGACCTTCTCAAGCACGATCTTGCCATCCTGGTAGTCGATCTTGATTGTCTCCCCGGAGCGGAACTTGCCGTTAAGCAGGGCATCGGAGAGCTGGTCTTCGACCTCCCGCTCGATAACGCGTCTCAGGGGGCGCGCACCGAAGGCAGGATCGTAACCTTTCTCTCCTAAGTATTCCTTTGCCGCATCGGTTACCTCTAACTTTATGTCTTTCTCTTTAAGCTGACCCTGCACCTGTGCCATCATCAGTTCCACAATCTTGCGAATGTGTTCCTTATTCAGGGCATGGAACACCACCACCCCGTCGATGCGGTTAAGGAACTCGGGGCGGAAGGTCTTCTTCATCTCATCGAGCACCTTGTCTCTCATCTTTTCATAGGATAGTTGGGCTGCCTTGGTCTCATCGCTGCGAGAGACGAAGCCGATGGAGCCCTCTTTCCTGATAAGCTCGGAGCCTATATTGCTGGTCATGATTATTATAGTGTTGCGGAAATCGACCCGCCGTCCCTTAGCATCGGTTAGATGCCCATCATCGAATATCTGCAGCAGGATGTTGAACACGTCGGGGTGAGCCTTCTCTATCTCATCCAGCAATATGGCAGAGTAAGATTTGCGTCTCACTGCCTCGGTCAACTGCCCGCCTTCATCATAGCCGACATACCCCGGTGGAGCACCAACCAGACGGGCTACGGTGTGCTTCTCCATAAACTCCGACATGTCTAGCCTGACCAGGGACTCCTCGCTGCCAAACATGAACTCGGCCAGCGCCCGCACCAGCTCTGTTTTGCCTACGCCGGTGGGCCCGAGGAAGATAAAACTGCCTATGGGGCGCCTGGGGTCCTTGAGCCCGGCGCGCGCCCTTCTCACTGATTTCGAGATAGCAACAATGGCCTCATCCTGGCCTACAATACGCTTATGCAATGCCTCTTCCATCTGAAGCAACCTGGCGGACTCATCTGCAGCCAGGCGTGCCACTGGAATGCCGGTCCACATGCCGACAACCTCAGCGATATGTTCCTCGGTAACCACCTTCTTCTCTGTATCGAACTCCTGCTGCCGCTGCCACTCGGTGCGCATTTTCTCTACTTTTTCGCTAAGCTTCAGTTCTCGTTCGCGCAGCTCTGCGGCATACTCATACTGCTGGGAGCCGATAGCCTGTTCCTTATCTTTGCGCAGGGACTCCAGGGCTTTTATCGCCTCGTTCAGGCTCACAGGTACGCTTGACTGTTTAATCCGCAACCTGGATGCAGCCTCATCTATTAGGTCTATGGCCTTATCCGGCAGGAAACGGTCCGGTATATATCGGCCTGCCAGCGCGGCAGCCGTCTTCAACGCCTCGTCATTTATAGTCAAACGGTGATATTCCTCGTAGCGGCCCTTAATGCCTCTCAGGATTTCAATAGTCTGTTCGATCGAGGGTTCCTCTACCAGTATCGGCTGGAAACGGCGTTCCAGGGCGGCGTCCCGCTCCACGTGCTTGCGGTAGTCATCCAGCGTAGTGGCGCCGATACATTGCAGCTCCCCTCTGGACAGAGAGGGCTTCAGGATGCTGGCAGCGTCTACAGCGCCCTCCGCAGCGCCAGCGCCCACGAGAGTGTGTATCTCATCTATGAACAGAACGCAGTTGCCTGCGGTCTTTATCTCTTCGATAACCTTCTTCAGCCTCTCCTCGAATTCACCACGGTATTTTGTCCCTGCGACCAGGGAACCGATGTCGAGAGTAAGCAGCCTCTTCCCCTGAAGTGTCTCTGGGACATCTCCGGACACTATGCGGTGGGCAATAGCCTCTGCGATAGCTGTTTTGCCTACTCCGGGCTCTCCAATGAGGACGGGATTGTTCTTGGTGCGCCGGCTGAGCACCTGAATCACCCGCTCGATCTCCCGGGCGCGTCCGATTACCGGGTCGAGTTTACCAGCCCGTGCAGCAGCAGTCAGGTCTACTCCGAGCTGATCTACGGTTGGGGTCTTGGTTGTAGACCGTTGCCCCGCGGCAGGATGGGGCGCGCTCTGGCTGAGCACGCGATTCAGTTCGGTGTGTACGCGTTCCACGCTGACGCCGAGGCTCTCCAGAACGCCTGCGGCAACCCCCTCGCCTTCGCGCAGCAGGCCCAGAAGGATATGTTCAGTTCCAATGTACTGGTGCCCCAGCAAACGGGCTTCATCCACAGCCAGCTCGATAACCTTCTTCGCCCTGGGGGTGAGCCCGACCTCGGTCTGCGTCGTTCCCTCGCCGCGGCCAATGATGAATTCCACGGCAGCTCGAACTTTGTTCAACCCAATGCCGAGATTGGAGAGGACTTTAGCAGCCATCCCCTCTTCCTCGCGCACTAGGCCCAGCAATATGTGTTCCGTGCCAATATAGTTATGGTTGAACCTTCGGGCCTCTTCTTGGGCCAAGGCCAGGACCTTGCGCGCCCGTTCTGTGAACTTGTCGAACCTATTAGCTGCCATTTCCCAACTCCGCCAGAGCTTCTCTGGCCTGAATCTTTCCTGAGTACTACTTTTCAGGACAGACTTTAGTACTGGCTTTTGAACCTATTGTAACACAAATAGGCCCTGAATAAAAGGGCCCAAATTTACTATACCTCCGAAATTTGGGCCCTTTTATGCTCCCCGGCAGTGGCATATTTTCCACAAGGAGTTGCCCCCTCAGTATCGTCTGCGCTGGGGCGTTTCACTTCCGTGTTCGGGATGGGAACGGGTGGTGCCACCCCGCTCTAACCACCAGGAAGCAATATTTACTTTTGTACTAAAGTTTAATTAGAATAAGTCCTCGTTACCCTCTGGAAGCTTGCCGTGTTCCTGTAAAAACTGTTGAATCAATTCGCTTTCCCGCATAGTATACATCAAAGTTTCCTCAAAATGCAAGTACTTCGCCTTTTGCACCCAGTCGTCTCCCGAGTTGAGCACCTCCTGTAGGCCCTTGCGTATGTTGGGGTTGCTCCCGATGTAGATGACCTCTTTCTGGTCATTAAACAGACGGTACACCCCGTCTTTTTCAGGTGCTGCGTCTACATTGGCGGAGTTAAACTCCAGCCATTCGCTGGGGGGCAGTATCGTCGGCGCTATTTCGAGCCTCAAGTCGCACCTAAGACACCGCGCCGCCTCCTCGCAAGCCCTCTGCTTGGGGAAACCGAGCTCTACCTCGGAAAAGTCGCTTAAGCGCCGTTCTACAACAAGGTGGGGCTGCCGCTCGCGTTGCTTATTGACGAAGCCCTCGTCTCTGCCAAACCAGGGGCTGGCTTTGCCGGTTTCGGCCAGCGCCTCGCTGATGTCTCCACTGCCGTCCAGGTACTTGTCTATAGATGACGCAGCTTTTCTTCCTGCGGCGATCGCTTTGATCACCGAGGCAGGGCCGGTGGCGACATCGCCGCCGGCGAAAACGCCGTCTATGCCTGTGGCCAGCGTTTCGGGATTGACTTTCAGAGTGCCGCCACCCACCGGCTCAAGTCCGAAACCGGAGGGAATGGCAGGCACCTGCCCTATGGCAGCTATAACGGTATCGCAGGCTATGTTGAACTCGCTGCCCTTGATGGGCACGGGGCGCTTCCTGCCGCTGGCGTCGGGCTCGCCCAGCTCCATGCGCAGGCATTCCATCATCAGCGTATTGCCGTCCTTTGTTATCTTCGTCGGCGCAGCCAAGAACAATATCTTAATTCCTTCTTCCAGGGCTGCCTCTACCTCCTCGGGATTGGCTGGCATCTCCTGCCTGGAGCGACGGTAGACGATAATCACTTCTTTTGAACCGAGTCGCCGCGCAGTGCGCGCAGCGTCTATAGCTGCGTTGCCGCCTCCGACCACTGCTACTCTGTCGCCCAATTTGGCCTTCTTGCCCTGGCTCACCTCTTTAAGGAAAGATATGCACTCTATAACGCCCGGGCTTTCTTCACCCGGGACACCCATCTTCATCCCCTGATGAGCGCCTATAGCCAGGAAGATAGCGTTAAAGCCCTGCTGCTTGAGGCCTTCGAGGGACTCCACCTTGATGTTGGTCTTTAGCTCGACTCCGACGCTCCTTATCCCCTCGATTTCGCTGTCCAGCACCTCCTGGGGCAGGCGATACCTGGGTATACCCACCCGCATCATGCCCCCCGGTTCGGGCAGTGCCTCGAATACGGTTACGGAATGGCCGAGCTTTGCCAGATAATAAGCTGCGGTCAGTCCCGCAGGCCCTGAGCCCACGATGGCCACTTTCTTGCCGGTAGGGCTGGCCTTTTTGGTCTTGGTTTGCCACTGGCTGGTATCTTGCTCGGCGATGAAGCGCTTGAGCGCGCATATAGCAATAGGCTGGTTCAGTTGCCCCCGGCGGCAGACACCCTCGCAGGGATGGAAGCAGACCCGTCCCAGCACTCTGGGAAAGGGCACCTTTTCTCGCACCACTGCCACCGCCTCAGCGAACTTGCCCTCAGCCGTGAGCCGCACATAGCGGGGTACATCTATACCCGCAGGACAGGCATTGCTGCAGGGCACTAGGGCAGCTTCGCGTTCTGCCCTCTTGATATCCCGGTCGAGCAGGGCCCCCGTGGGGCAGACCTCGACGCAGGCACCGCAGAACTTGCAGCCGGACTCCTTGAGCGATGAGGCAATAGGCCCCGCAATGACCTCACCGTCCCGACTGATGAAGCCCAGGGCGCCTATGCCGCGCAAATCCTTGCATACCCTGACGCAGCGGGTGCAGCCGATGCACAGGTTGTAATCTTGAGTGAACAGCGGCTCGTCTTTCTTAATGGGCAGGTCCTTAAATATGTAGCGGGGGATGCTCTCTTTGAGCCCGATAAACTCGACAACCGCCTGAAGCTCGCAGTAGCCCAGCTTGGAGCAGCAGCGCTCTTTGATGGGTATGCTGTTCGGGCATGACTCAAACGGGCTGCAGCCCTCTCGCTGCTTGCAGGTGAGGCAGGCGTGAGGGTGCTTGAGCAGGATAGCTTTCAGATTTTCACGCCGCAGCTCTTGAACTCTGGGCGTGTTAGTGTGGACCACCATGCCCTCGGCAGCAGGAAGGTTACATGAGGTGGGAACGTCCTTCATCCCCTCGACCTCTACGAGGCAGAGCCGGCATCCCTGAAACTCCATGCTGTGACCCGAGCTGTGGTAAGGTTTGCCGCCGAGGTAGATGACGCTGGAAGCCTTCAACCCTGGCGCGGGCGGTAAATCGGGGTGGGCGCAGAGCACCGGAATGTAAATGCCTGCGCTTTGCGCTGCCTGGAGGACAGTCTTACCCTTCTCGACCTCTACCTCTTTATTATCAATCTCTAGCTTTATTTTACTCATTTCGCCCCTTTAAACACGGCTAGGTTGGAGTCGTTCTTTGAAGGACTCCAACCATATCGCACGTTTATTATAAGTGAGAGTAGGATTGAGAGTCAAATCGTGACGCTGGTAGAAAGCTGTAGGGGCGACCCGTCGGGTCGCCCCTACATTTACTCCGAATTGCCCGGCAAAGAGGCCTTGACAAAACGCATAGCTTCGGTGGATAATATATACATATTAGTCTTTGCGTATAAACTGATAAAAATGAAAGAAGACAGTCTACGCAATATCGAAGAACAAGCTGCGGTTTTCAGCGCCCTTGCTGACCCAACACGTCTAAGACTGGTAAGGCTACTCTGTCGCCAGCGTGATGACCCTGATGCTCTTTGCGTCAATGCCCTGGCAGCGTTTCTGAGAGTCACACAGTCTGCCGTTTCCCAGCACCTACGGGTGCTCAAAGCGGTGGGCTTGGTCGAGGGGGAAAGACGTGGCTATCACGTCCACTATTTCATTAACCCGGATACGTTGGAACGCTGGCGACAACAAATAGTGGCAGCTTTAACGCTGGAAGAACAGAACCCTGAGGAAGAATCCTGTAATAAACATTGCCCCCTGAGGGCGAAGCAAGAGGGCAAATCTAAACATAGAGCGAGTTAGAAGGGAAAACAGACCTGAGATTTATTCAATAAAAAAGATAGGAGTCGGAGATGCCAGTAATAGCAGCGGTAGTAAAATGCAAGAAGTGTGGCTCTGAAACAAGGTCGGACTGGAAGTTTTGTCCCGAGTGTGGTGACAAGATTGTATGCACCGGGAAATATAAGGGGCTGTGCGCCAAGAAGAGTTAAGCTGGCCAGTTAAATGAGTCCAAGATGGTTGAAGAACTCATTGCTGGGTTCAAGAAAGAAGCATAATACGTGCCCGACGTTGAATCGAACAGTAACCTCGCTATAGAGGTGAACGACCTAACCAAGCGTTACGGACAAATTGTTGCAGTCGATCACATCAGCTTTGCAGTGAAGAGAGGGGAGCTGTTCGGCTTCCTTGGCCCCAACGGCGCGGGCAAAACCACTACCATCAGGATGCTCACCGGCGTCATAGGTTTAGACGATGGAATTGCTTCGATACTAGGATACAAGGCCGGTAGCTTGAAAGCCAAGCAGGTAACAGGGGTACTGCCCGAGATGGCAAATGCTTACCCAGACCTGTCGGGCTGGAACAACCTGATGTTTACAGCTGAGCTATACGGAGTCGCTGTCAGGAAAGCACGAGAAAAAGGTACTGAACTTCTACAAGCAGTGGGGCTTTTCTCCCGAAAAGACGACCTGGTAAGCGCATACTCCAAGGGAATGAAACAGCGACTCATCCTGTGCATGGCGCTCATCAGCGAGCCCCAGATGCTATTCTTGGACGAACCGACCTCAGGCCTCGATGTGCAGAGCGCTCGCCTCATCAATGACATGCTCCGTAGTCTCAATGCTAACGGCAAGACCATATTTCTCACTACTCACGACATGGATGAGGCGAACCAGTTATGCCAGAGGGTTGCCATCATCAACCAGGGAAAGATAGTAGCCATGGACGCCCCTGAAAAACTTAGGCTAACCACGAGTGGCATGCATTCGCTTGAGGTCAGCTTCAGTGAACCGGTGAGTCCCGAAGCCCTGGCGAAGCTTCCTGGCGTGAACGCCGTAAAGACTCTGGGTGACAAGTATAGGCTGTACACTGCCGAGCCAGGTGAATTAGTGGCCTCGCTAGTCAAGTATTCCGCTTCCAATGGCTTGAAGATGGTCTCCCTGAACACACTTGCTCCCACACTGGAAGATGCCTTCGTGACACTTACTGAGAGGGAGGGGAAATAATGCCATCTGGTGCAACAGCGCTCCAGCAGTTGCGACGTTCCCTGGCTATAGCCCGCAAGGACATCCGCATCTACTACTCTAAGGGCCCAGTGGTGATCTTCGGTTTGCTATTCCCGGTTTTTCTGTTTCTTTCCTTCCTTATTGGCAGGCACCTGACTGTTGACTTCATGATGCCCGGATTATTGGGGATGATTCTCTTCTTCACCGCTACCGCAATATCGCCGATCGTAGTGCCTTGGGAAACGATGGGAAGGACTCTGGAGCGATTGATGTCCTGCCCCGTGGCGAATGGCACTATTATTCTGGGCGATATCCTGGCTTCCTTTATCTTTGGCCTTGGTATCTCACTGGTGCCCATTATCATTACACTTGCCCTGGGCGTTGCCATATCAAGCCCAGCCTTTCTTGCTCTAGCTATTATTCTAGGGGCTTTTTGCTTTGCTTGTTTAGGCAACTTATTCTCTATCCCTCCTACTAATCTGCCAGCCACGGCTAACATGATTGCCTCAGTGGTAAAATTCCCGCTGGTATTCATCAGCGGCATCTTTATCCCGCTGGATGAATTACCTTCATGGGGTCAGGCAATAGCTTACGTTTCACCGCTGACCTATTTCACTGACGTTGCCCGCCACTGTATCGCCGGCCAGGGCCACATTCCTGTAGCCATTGACCTCCTCGCTCTATTGGCCTTTTCCGCTATTTTTCTCACGCTTGACATTACACTCCATAACAGAACAATGCCCAGGCGGATATGACCTAATCCTTGTGCACTGGGGTATGCCCCGCAAAATCTATCGGTTCAGCACTTAGTACAGAAGGTAATTATCTGTTACTTTAGCACTCCTAATAGCTTGAGAAGCGAAATCGCATAGTATGTATCTTCCAACGTGGCAATGCCCATAGGACGTGCGCGGGCAAAGCCTCCGCTGCTTCGTTGGCAACCCAAGACAAATGAGTTAGCTCGCTCTGGCTCTGAAAGCGTTTCGCCTAATATACAGGAAGCCACCGACAGGTAATAGAGGTCCTCCAAAAAGTAGACATCTCGTTCTCGCCTCCTCAAGAACGACAAGATACGCCCTGGATGCCTGAGTGGGTAATCCAGCATGACAGAAGTCCTGGCTGCATAATAGGTTGTGGACAGAGAAGAGTTCCCTTGACTTCCGAAACCTCCGTTCCTGTTAGACAACGAGGATATGAGGCGAACAACTGAAGCCCGATCGAAAGGTATATCTAGATGCATGAGTATTGACACCGCTTCGAATACCTGTTCCAGTTCGGAGACCACCTCTATGTAGAGTGTGCCGGGGTCGCTAACTCTATCGAGCGCAGCAAGGGGCGGTTCAATAGCTTCGCTTTGATGACGCAGTGCCTCCAAATCCTCCCCCAAATCCTTTAGAATTTCGATGGCGAGATAAGAGGTGTGAACAGGATTGCCCTCAACTTCCTGAAGAAAAGACCATACGAAACGCTTGAAGCCTGCAGGCCGCCGGGGACGCTGTCCCAGCATCAGAAGGGTTTTCACAGCGAAGTACGAGTCACGCAGGCTGCTGGGTGAGATGCGGGCAAAGAAGTACCCACCATCCTCTGTTTGGCACGAGTGAACGTACCGCAGTGCCTTCTCTGCGGCCTTTCTCACTTCGTCCGTTACGATACACTGTTTCATAGAGCCTTTTGGGCGTGCAAGAAAAAAGCTTCTACCGACAACGTTGCCAGTAGAAGCTATCATCCCGAAGAATCGGGCCTTTTTGGGCTTAACCCGGGCGAGCCTCATCGCCTTAGCTATTTTTACTATACCAAAGAATCAAGGTGATGTAAAATGCGGTCCACCGGACTTGGCATTAAGATTAGCCGTTATGACAAAGTCTTTGGTTAGAGATTGACGACCAATGCTTAAGCTGGTATATTGAGAACAATAGAGCGATGAAGCTCGCTTGGCTGGTCTTTACGTAGCGAACCGCTCCTTTAGCGGAGCTGATAGCTTCTACTATAATAACGAAGGTAGTAGAGGCTTTTTTATTGTCCTCTGCTGCCCTACTGGAGGGGTAAGCGCTGATACGTCTAGTGGTCATAGCTGGTGTGCCGTTCTGCTTTGCTGCGGCACTTGGGGCTTTCCTTATCACGTACAATGAGTACTCCCATCGTGATAAGAGGCTTGCAATGAAGATTGCACTTGAGATAGCCACCGCTGCCTTTATAGCTTTTGCCGCCATCGCTGTCGTTCTCGGTTTTGTCTTACCCAAAGTAATCGCACAGTAGCAGCCAAAGCCCGTACTTTCCCATGTCATGCCTGGGTCTACGAGATGAAAACAAGTAAGAACAAATGGTTAAACAGAAACATCTTTGCCATGGGTTTAACCAGCTTCTTTTCTGACTTCGGTCACGAAATGGCGACGGCTATTCTGCCGGCTTTCCTTGTATCACTTGGGGGTTCAGCTGCACTGCTTGGCGTAATCGAAGGGATAGCGGATGCCTCTATCAGCGGGATGAAGCTCCTGTCTGGCTGGTACAGTGACTACATTGGGAAAAGAAAACCGTTTACTGTCATCGGTTATTTCTTGACCGCTGTCGGCGTAGGCTCATTCTCTCTGGCATTTTCCTGGCCTCATGTACTTTTAAGCCGCGTTGTCGCTTGGCTTGGCAGGGGAACCAGGGAGCCGCCTAGGGATGCCATGCTGGCCGATTCGACAAAGCCAGAGTACTATGGGCGGGTTTTTGGCTTTCACCGGGGAATGGATACTCTTGGTGCCATTGCTGGCCCAGCCATCGCCTTTTTCCTGGTAAAGAGCATGGCACTTCGCTCTATCTTCCTTGTCGCTCTAGTACCAAGCGTACTGGCTTTCTTGACCATTGTTCTTTTTGTCAGGGAGACAAGAAAGAATAACCACGAGGGGCATACCCCTTTTCTTGTGAGCATGAAGGGTCTTCCTCGAAACTTTCGTTTTTTCTTGATAGCGGTCGGGGTGTTTGGGCTGGGTAACTTTGCCGATTCAATGCTCATACTCAGGGCAACTGAGCTTTTGTCCCCTGTTAATGGCGCTGTCATTGCCGGGAGTTTGGCCATCCTCCTGTATACGATTCACAATGTCTTTTACGCAGTTCTTTCTTTTCCGATAGGAGTTCTAGCTGATAAGTTTGGGAAGAGGAAGATACTCGTTTTCGGATACCTTCTTACCGGGTTGAGTGCGGTAGGGTTTATTTTCACGATCGGCAATCTTTTCTACCTTGGGTTACTTTTCGTGTTGGCAGGCATAGCTATTGCCATTACCGATGCGTTAGAGAGAACTGTAGCTGCCGACCTGCTACCGGGGAACTTGCGAGGAACGGGATACGGCACGTTGGCTACTGTCAACGGTATCGGAGATTTCGCTTCAAGTTCAGTCGTTGGCCTTCTTTGGACTACTATCTCACCGGTAGCTGGCTTTGGATATGGGGCAGGACTCTGTATTGTCGGAGCTGTGCTTCTGTTTGCTCTTGGGGGCCGAGGAACCCTGTCGACCAAACAGTGAGGCATACGATGAATTCGGGATATAATTGGTTCATCGCAATTCACAAAAGCATTTCAAAATTGAACCTGAAAGCAGAATGGAGAGAGGCGAATTGAAAGGGGGTGTATGTCAATCCTGCGCGACTCCAACCTACCAAACCTTTACCATCGCGGTAAGGTGCGAGATACATATGAGATGGGCAATGACCAGCTGCTCATCATTGTTACCGACCGAGTCTCCGCTTTCGATGTTGTCTTGCCCGGCGGCATCCCCGATAAAGGAATCGTTCTAAACCAGCTTTCAGCATTCTGGTTTAAGAAGACTTCTCATATAGTGCCTAATCACGTGGTCGAGGTAGTGAACGATGTCAACTGGTTGAATCGTGTATATGGCGAGCGGGTCGGCGTTTCCTGTCATTCTTATCCTGCCTACGTGGAGCGGCGTTCCATGATTGTGAAGAAGGCGGAGCGTATAGATATCGAGTGCGTGGTTCGGGGTTACCTGTCAGGCTCAGCATGGGCTGAATACAGGCAGAGCGGCACCGTCTCGGGCATTGCTTTGCCCAAAGGCCTCAAGGAATCTGACAAATTCCCACAGCCCATCTTCACTCCCACCACTAAGGAAGCTGCAGGCCATGACCGGCCCCTTACCATAAAACGTATGGAGAAGCTGGTGGGCAAGTTGATTACCGGGGAGATAGCGGAGAAGAGCATTGCTGTCTATAATTATGCTGCGCAGTATGCTCTAAAACGAGGCATAATTATTGCTGATACCAAGATGGAGTTTGGCTTGATCGGGGGCAAGCTGTCTTTGATTGACGAACTGCTAACACCGGACTCCAGCCGATTCTGGGATGAGGAGGAATACGCTCCGGGCAAATCTCAGCCCAGCTTCGATAAGCAACCTCTCCGAGACTGGCTCACTGCGTCCGGTTGGAATAAGAAGCCGCCTGCCCCTGAGCTTCCTCCGCACATAGTTGAGGAGACAGCGAAGAGATACCGCGAGGCCTATCGCAAGATTACTGGCAACCGACATATTGGATTGTTCATTGAGACTTAAAAACGTTTCAGGCATGAACTGAAGCAAGGATGATGATGTAGACGTGAACTGGAAAGAGCTATTCCGAGATTTGAAAAGATCAGAGGAAGTAGAGCCCCTCAGGGCTGAGGAGAGCGCACGAGCACGAGAGCTGGCAACAAAGGAAAAAACTTGGAAAACTAGGGAGAGATTTGCTCCCTGTATAAAGAGAGTCTCTGAGGAGTTTGTCAGGACTTTAGGATGGAGATTTGGCGGAGGGTATCTCGGGCCTCTTGCAATTCATCCAATTGCCTTCTCGTTGTCAGATGAAACTACTTGGGTCGGGCCAAAAGGCCTGGACTATTGCGCAAAGTCAATAACTTTAGCTTTGGACGCGGATGGCTCTACTCTCGAGATGATGGGGACTTGTATCACAGGAACTCGTACAAAGGATAATCAGGAAATCAAATACACCAAGGTGTACAGCATGCCTGCTGAAAGGTTAAATGAAGAGGAACTGGCAAAAATAATGGTGGAAATTTATAAGGAAATAGAAGCAATAAAAAGGATGTATTTTGGGGAATATGCTGATTATAAGAAAAGGCATAACGTGAGGGACTAGAACCAATACACTTTTTCCCCCGCACTCCCCCGAACATGTTTTGGGGTGGGCATTCGCCTAGGCGAATGCCCACCCCTATATCGCATAGTCTCTTCTCTAGCTTAGAACAGTCCCGAAACCTTGCCGGTCTTGACGTCCACATCTATCCTTCGGAAGGCCGGGTCAGAGCTGGTTCCCGGCATCAGGCTGATGGTTCCGGCCATAGGGCAGAGGAACTTCGCTCCGGAGAACAGCAATATGTCGCGGATGGGGAGCAGCCATCCCTTGGGCACGCCCTTAATGGACGGGTCATGGGTGAGGCTCAGGTGAGTCTTCACCATCATGGTGGCGTACTCATCGTACTTGGCGTCTGCCTCAAAAGCCTTGGCCTTTTCCGTAGCCTCGGGGCTCCAGTTCACGCCATCGGCCCCGTAGACAGTCTTGGCTATCTTCTCTACGCGCTGGCGTAGCTTCATCTCGTTGGGGTAGAGGAACTTGAAGTCATTTTTTTCTTTGCAGGCTTCCATAACGGCGTCAGTCAGCTCCAGGGCGCCGTCGCCGCCGTCAGCCCAGTGGGAGGAGAAAGCGCAGCGAGCGCCGGCAGCCTCGGCTGCCTTGCGCACCATGGCGACCTCGGCCTTGGTATCGGTGTGGAAGGCATTGATGCACACCACCGGGTTGATCCCCGCTGTTCTAATGGTGTTGATGTGATGCACCATGTTGGGCAGGCCCTTCTCCAGCAGCTTCAAGTCTTCTTTGGTGTAGGCATCTGGCAGGGGCAACCCTGCTACCACCTTGGGCCCGCCGCCGTGCATCTTCAGGGCGCGGATGGTGCTGGTGAGCACTGAGACATGAGGCTTGAGTCCGCTCAAGCGGCACTTCACATTCCAGAACTTTTCGAAGCCGATGTCTGCGGCGAAGCCGCTCTCAGTGACACAGTAGTCAGCCATCTTCAGGGCGATGCGGTCTTCGATGATGGAGTTTTGGCCTACCGCGATATTGGCGAAGGGTCCGGCATGCACAAATACCGGCTGATACTCCACACTGCAGCACAGGGTGGGGTTGATGGCGTTGCGCATGAAAGCTGTCATGGCGCCGCCCACCTCCAGGTCGCCGGTGGTGATGGGATTTCCCTTCTTGTCGTAGGCCAGGGTAATCTTGTCCATTCTCTGCCGCAGGTCAGCCAGGTCATTGACGATGGCGAGCATAGCCATTAGCTCTGAGCTTACGGCGATGCCGAACTTGGACTGCATCATATAGCCGTCCATGCGGCCGCCAAGTCCGATAACGATGTTGCGCAGACTCTGCGCGCAGAAGTCCATGATCCAGCCCATTTCTACCCTGGTGGGGTCGACGTCCATGCGGCGCATCTTGGTCAGCCTCTGCAATTGCTCGTCGTTGTAGTTGCGCTCGTGCATCATTCTAGAGGTGAGAGCCACCATGGCCAGGTTGTGGGCGTTCATGAGGTCGTTGATGTCGCCGGTCAGCCCCATGGAGAACTCGGTCATCGGTATCAGCAGCGCGTTGCCGCCGCCGGCAGCGGTGCCCTTGATGTTCATGGTGGGGCCGCCGGAGGGCTGACGGATACAACCGATTACGCTTTGCTTGCGCTTGCCCAGTCCCTCTATGAGACCCATCAGGGAGGTTGTCTTGCCCTCGCCCAGCGGCGTGGGCGTGATGGCTGTAACCTCGATGTACTTGCCGTCCTTCTTCTTCTCGAGGCGTTTTATTATCTTGAGGAAATCGAGCTTGGGCGTCCGCCCGAAGGGGATAAGTTCGTCCTTTTGCAGCCCCAGCTTACTTATCCACTCCTCCGGAGTGGGCATGTTCTTTTCAGCGTCTTCTGCAATCTGCCAGTCCTTCAGTTTTACTGCATCGTATGCCATATAAGCGTGAACCTCCTACCTTTTAAATATTTTATTTACGCTCTAATGTTTCTTGGCGGACTGCTGCTCGGCAGCCCTGACCGTATTCACCATGAGCATGGTGATTGTCATCGGGCCTACCCCGCCGGGGACAGGGGTAATAGCCTTCGCTTTTTCCTTGATGGCCTCGAAATCAGTATCGCCCACCAGCCTGAAGCCGCTCTTCTTGGTGGCGTCGGGTATCCTGTTTACACCAACATCTATCACCACCACTCCCTCTTTGACCATGTCCGCTGTAATCACCTGCGGCTTGCCCATGGCCGCAATGAGGATGTCCGCCTGCCTGGTGTACTTAGGCATATCCTTGGTTCCCGTATGCACCATGGTCACTGTAGCATTGGCGCCCTTCTGTTTCTGTATCAGGATTGCCATAACGGGCTTGCCCACGATATTGCTCCGTCCGCAGACAACCACGTGTTTCCCTTCGGGGCTATTGCCGCTACGAACGAGCAACTCCTGGACGCCGTGGGGGGTGCAGGGCATGAAGTAAGGCTCGCCGATCAACAGCTTGCCCACATTGACGGGGTGGAAACCGTCAACGTCCTTCTCTGGCTCGATGGCGTTGAGGACTTTATCCGCATTGATTTGCTTGGGCAGGGGGAGCTGGACCAGGATGCCGTGGAACTTGGGTTCCTTGTTCAGCTTGTGGACAAGCTCGAGGAGCTTTTCTTCCGAGGTGTTCTCAGGGAGAACTATGGTCTCGGACAATATGCCTAACTCCTCGGCGGCTTTGCCCTTGCCTGTGACGTAGGATACCGAGGCAGGGTCCTCGCCCACACGCACGAAGACCACGCCGGGGTGTATACCTTTCTTCTTGAGCTCTTCTACTTTCCCTTTAAGCTCAGCGCGGATCTGTTCCGCTACTACGGTTCCTGATATTATCTCCGCAGCCATTCTTTGGCCTCCTTTATTTTATAGAAGTTACCTTATATATATCCGTTACCGGTCTTTGCCCGCCTTGCTCAGGAACGGACGAAAGTAGAGAGGTTGCGAACTCACTTGGGGAGCCAGCGTGTTTGAGGAAGGTGCGTATTTTAATAATGCTGAAAAGGAATGCGTAACTATGGAGGCAATAATAAATTCAGCCTCGAGGGTATCAATGATGAGAGCTACCTGCAATTTGCCCTCCAGACCGTGGAAAATTATAGCATATCCTTATCAGGGGTGCAATCGGTCAATAGGCCTAAACTCAGTAAGCAATTTTACGCATTCTTTCCCGCATGGTGGAACTTTTCAGGGCGACATATCGTCTATGTACTAATGAGATGTGGGTTGCAAAGGGAATTGTCAAACAACTTTCTCAAAAGGTATTGACAAGCTCGATAAAAAGTGGTAAAAGCTTTACAGTCCGAAATGGCTCAGGTTGAAAAATGGACTTATCGGTTTCGGCAAGTTGGGTTAAATGGCAGTCCGTTAGTCCATATAGCCCGACGGTGGCTCTGGTGAGGGCGGGCCGAAGCTTTTATTTAAGGAAAGGGGCAAGAAAATTACACAAAACTGTTACAAAGGGGGCTTGACAAGGGGGATTAAAGGTGTTTACAATGAACAAAAATGTTCAGGTATAGATATTTGCGCCCGAAGAGTCAAGCGGGATATCTTGTGTTATGTGTGTCTGGGGAACTTTCACCTCAGAAGTCCCCCGGGAGCAGGGGGAACGGGATCCCCGATACAAGCTGAGCGATTAGGGAGAGCACAAAAGGTTATGAGTAATACGCTACGCAAGGAGGTGGGTTATATGTGAAGATGGAGATGAAAAGATTAGCAATGGGTCTTCGGTGGCAAGGCAATAATCCCATGAAAGGAGAGACTAGATGAGTATAAAGTATCGAAAGTTAGTTGGGCTGCTGATGGTGCTGGCAGTAGTTTGCAGCCTGGTGGCGATAACTGCAGCGCCAACGTCAGCAGCTTCTTTTGTGGCTCCGAAATGCGCGTCAAGTGGGGGCACGCCGTCGGTATTATGGAGTGCCCAGTCAGCTTATCCGGGGCAGTCCATAACAGGTAACGGCAGTGGCTTTACCCCAGGGGCAGCAATAACAGCTACCCTGAATGGGATCACCCTGACAGCGGCTACCACTGTTATTGCAGGGACAGGTGCTGATCCTTACAATTGGTTCCCGGGGAATTGGACCGGTTCCTTCACCATACCTGATATGCCTGCAGGCAATTACACAGGGTCCAACACCTTAATAGCCACTGACACTGCCCTATCGTCATGCGCCGATTGGTTCTCGGTGGTTCCCAAACTTAAAGTAAGCCCGACAACCGTTGGTGTGGGCGGCACAGTGACGTTGACCGGTAGAGGCTTTACCTATCCCGGCACCGCTACTGCTGCATTCGCTAGGGTACAGGATGGTCAGCCGGCCGGAACGTTGATTACGAGCCCGATCCCGATTCAGATTCTTTCCAACGGGACCTTCTCGGCAACGTTCGTGATGCCTGAACCAACTCTGAAGGATGGCAACGGCAATTATACGATAACGGTTACCGATTCGGCGGGTAAGGGCAATTCGACTAACATTTTGCTCACCCCGTCCATACAGCTTATCCCTTCCACCGGCCTGCCCGGGCAGAACTTTACTGTCCAGGGGAGCGACTTCCCGGCTATTGCTGGTAGTGTAAATCTCTACTGGCAAGCACCTCCTCCTGGTAACGCAACGCCGTTAGTTCGCGGGGTAGCCATAGTCGCTAACGCCTTCATTCAAGGCTGTGTTATACCTACCACTGCCCTAACGGGTCAATACTATGTATGGGCAGTCGCAGGGCCGGACTACACGGTAGGAAACGCGAGCAACTCCGCGAAGGCGCTCATGACCGTGGGCACGTTAGGGATTACGCTAACTCCTTCCAGCGCAGCCCCTGGGTCTACGATTACTCTCCAGGGTTCTGGATTCACCCAGACTGGGACTGCGATCCTAGCTTCGGTTACGTTTGGCTCAGTCTGCGCTCCTATAACGGGGCCGACAACCATTCCTATGAGCGGGACTATTACCACGACCATCGTGGTACCTCCGCTGGATCCCGGGACATATACCGTTGTCGTTACGGATAACGGGGCCGGGGTTCCTGCAAATGCTGTGTTCAGGACCGGAGCCTGGACCGTCGCTGCGCCTACTATTATGCTGTCTCCAGCGGGTGGGCCAACAAACACGCTGTTGGGGATAACGGGGTCAGGGTGGATACCCACTACCAACGCCATCAACAATTCGCTCACGGGCACAGTCAGTGTCTCGGTAGGCGGTGGCGCTCCGATAACTGCGCCGGTCGCTCCTAACGGCAGGTTCAGCGTCACTACCCTGGTACCGACCGGCCTAAGCACAGGGCCGCAAACCGTCCTGGTGAGCGAGAGCGGCGTCAACGCTGTTACCTCGACTCTCTGGGGGTGCACCTTCCAGGCGCCTACCATGTTCACCCAGGTGCAAACCTTCACTGTGACAGTAGGTTCGCTTACCTTGTCTCCGGGGCAGGGAATCCCCGGGGATACCGTAACATTTACCGGTGGAGGGTTCCCGGCATATACCCAGGTCAACCGGATAGACTTCAACTCGCCTACCGGAATTGTGAACATACAGCCTGTGCCGCAGCCGCAGGTTGGCGCGAACGGTAATGTGACAGGGACCTTTATTGTTCCTGCCAGCATTGCTGGTACGGCTACGGTGGTAGTCTGGTCCGGCTGGGGAGGCGCGACTCCCGCCGCTGGCGCGGCTACGTTCAATGTAATGTCTGGGGCGGCGACGCCGGCAGCGGTCTTGGCGGGTTTGATTGCAAACAATCAGCTTTCTAACCCGATGTGGAGCTTCAACAATACTACCAAAGCATGGGATATGTACGATCCGAACGACCTGCCGGATAGCAACATCACCCTGTTTACACCGGGGACTATCTACTGTATCTACGTCAATGCTACCGTTGAACTGAACTGGGGCATAAACTCGTACCATCTTACCCCAGGCGTGAACTGCATTGGCTGGCTAGGATAAAAGAGGATATAGCAGGATTTTCTGGGGGGCATCCTTCGGGTGCCCCCCAGAAAGAGACCACTAAATAAGGAGGAAAAAGTATGACCAAATTCAGACTGTTGGCTCTACTGGCAGTGGTAGCGCTTGTCCTCTTCCCGGCCATAGCATTCGCTGCGGGACCAGCATTCCCTTGTGCCTTCCATGGCACAGTGCTAGAGAATGGACAAAATGTGCCCGATGGTACTACCATAACGATCACCGTAGGGAATGCTTCTTATAGTGCTACCACAACAACCGAAGCAGGCGTTTCAAGATATGGCATACTCATAAGTCCAACGACGAGCTATGCCGACGGGACTCCGGTGACCTTCAAAATCGCCGGCACTACCGTAGGTCAGTCGACCTGGACAGACGGTGCCAACAAAGAGGTGGACCTGAGCTCAGGGACGCCGATAACACCGGGCGGCTGTACTTGCATAACTTCTGCGAAGCTAGGAAATACTACGAGCGTTAGCAACGGTGTTCTCACCATAGACCAGAATGCTATCAAAGGTGCCGCAGGTGCCGCAGGCGCCCCAGGCGCTGCTGGTGCTGCTGGTGCTGCTGGTAAGAACGCCAATAATGTGCTCGGCATTGTCGGCATCGCTCTCGGTGCCATCGCTATAATTGCAGTGGTGGTGCTGATGATGAGGAAGCCGCAGGTAGCAGCTCCGCCGAAACCCTAAAGCGCTTGCTGCATAGAAGTGTTACAACGAAGCTGCTCTCCTTACGGAGAGCAGCTTCTACGTTTAATGTCATTGCGAGCGAAGCAATCTCACCCCCTTCTTGATATTTATGCTCACCAGGGGATTGCTTCGAATTCACCCAAGATTGGGGGATACAGGTGGTTGAAAAGTGTTGCTAAACGCTCTCAGATTACCCGGCTTTGCCCGGTTCCGGGATGCTCTCTCTGCGGTAGTCCAGCACCAGGACCTTGATCTCAGGCGGTAGGGTCGATTTGGTTACATTGAGCTTGGGCTGGGAGACGACCTCCTTCAATCCCATAACCTTGATAAAATGTTCCAGAGGCTCCAATTCCATCTTCACCACATCTGTTTTGTAGTGCATGGGTATGACCAGCTTCGGCTCGAGCAGGCCTATGGTCTCCGCTGCCGCCGCGGCATTGATGGTAGTGAACCCGCCCACAGGCACCATAAGGATATCTACGCCGCTCATCTGCTCAATCTGGTCCGATGTCGGCACATGCCCCAGGTCTCCCAGATGGCAGACCTTGACTTCATCAATCTCCATGAAGAAAACTGTGTTCTTGCCCCGGGTCGCCCCCTTCTCGCTATCATGGAACGTGGCGATGCCGTTGATGAAGACATTGTCTATATCGTATTCGCCGGGGCGGCTGACTACCCTGGGATCGCCCCCAACGCCATCCACAAAGCTGTGCTGAGGGTGGTTATGGCTCACAGTGACGATGCTGGCAGTAGGTTTTCTCACAGGATAGCCCAGGGTCTTGTCGAAGGGGTCGGTTACGATGGTAGCCTCTTTCCCCCTTATCCTGAAGCAGGAATGCCCCAGCCATACTATCTCCATTTTGCTACCCTCTCATCACCGCGAAGCCCATGCGGGGCGCGGAGTTTTCCGGATTGATAATCTATTATAAATCCTTGCCGCCCAAAGCAAGCTTACATTCGCAAAGTATATCAGAGCAGGGGATAGGGGTCAACCCTGATGGTTTTAGTGTCATTGCGAGCTGAGCGAAGCAATCTCATCGTCTTCTCGGTATTTATAGTCACGAGGAGATTGCTTCGTCGTCCACCGAGGCGGACTCCTCGCAATGACATTGAAGTCCCCCAAGACTGGGGATTTAGGGGGTTGAAAAGAGAATGATAATAAACCTCTTGACAAGAATGAGTGTAAAGTGATAGAGTTATTCTAGTATTAGCACTCTAACGTCAAGAGTGCTAATGAACGGAGCCAAGAGATGCTCACTCGAAGAAGGGATAGAATCCTCAGCATTATCATCGGAGAATATATCTCCAAAGGCGTTCCCGTGAGCTCAGATGTCGTGGCTAAGAAGGGCTTGGGCGTGAGCCCGGCAACTATTCGCAACGAGATGATGGAGCTTGAGGAGGAGGGCTATCTGGTCCAGCCCCATACCTCTGCCGGCCGCATCCCGACGGATAAAGGGTATCGCCACTATATAGAGTCCCTGATGAGCTATGCCCGTATCTCCCGAGAGGAGCAGTTCCTCATCCGCCACCAATTTCACCAGGTGGAGAGGGCTGTTGAGGAATGGACGCGCCTTGCTGCTGCGATCCTGGCAGGTATGGTGCATAACGTAGCTCTGGTTACCCTTCCTAAGCCTGTTGAAGCAAGGTTCAAGCACCTGGAGCTCGTTTCTCTTCAAGAGTTGCTCGTTCTACTGGTGCTTGTTCTCAAGGAAGCGAAGCTCAGGCAACAGATGCTCACCCTGGAGGAGAATGTCTCCCAGGAGGAGCTTAGCGCAAGTGCGCGCAAGCTCACTTCGGCTTACGATGGGTTTACTGCTTCCGAGATAGCTGACAAGGAATTGAAGCTTTCCCCTGTAGAAGAGCAGGTGATGAAAATTGTGTCTGAGTTAATGCGGGATGAGGAGGGGGAAGAATACGAGGAACCCTATATCGATGGCCTGCGCCATATGCTCAGACAGCCTGAATTCGCCTCAAGCGACAGGATAGCGGCGATAATGGAGATGTTGGAGCAGAAGAGCCTGCTCAAGTCATTCTTGCCCAGGGTGCTCACAGGGGAGGGGGTGCGGGTCGTCATCGGCCGGGAGAACAAAGAGAACATGATGCGGGACTGCAGCGTGATTCTCACCAGATATGGCATCCCAGGGGAAGTGGGCGGGGCCATCGGCGTGATGGGACCAACCCGAATGGAGTACCAGCGCGCTATTCCTACTGTCAGCTTTTTGTCAACGGTGATGAGCGAGCTGGTAAGCGAGCTGTACGGATAAGGCGGGAGGCGTGGAGGCTTAACAAGGGGCTTAAGCCCCTTGTCTGTTAAAGAGAGTTACCAAGCTTTGTGACATAAGTTACATCATTAGATGTATTTGACAATTTAGAATTTGGTTTTGGAATACAAGCGAGGGGGATGTAGTTTGGCCAAGAAAGAGCGAGGCTCCTTCCCCGGTGAGGATAAGGTCGAACAGGGAGAGGTTGCGCAAGCGGAAGTCGAACAAGCGGAGGATATAGAATCCCTCAAGAAGGCGCTTGCTGAGGAGAAGGAGAAGTCTGAGAAGTATCTGGCAAACTGGCAACGGGCGCAGGCTGACTTTATTAACTATAAGAGGCGGAACGAGCAGGAACGGGCTGAGGTAGTCAATTACGCCAACTCTACGCTTATCTTGAATATGTTGCCCGTTCTGGATGATTTAGAGCGAGCCCTGGCCGGCGTCCCTGATGAGCTTGCCCGGTCGCCTTGGCTTGATGGCATCAAGCATATTTATCGCAAGCTGCAAGCAGTCCTTGAGGCCCAGGGAATATCTGTGATCGAGGCTGAGGGCAAAGACTTCGACCCGAATTTCCACGAAGCGGTGATGGCTGTGGAAGGCGAGGAAGGGAAGGTTGTTGAGGAGATAAGTAAGGGCTATAAGTTGCGCGATCGTGTGATCCGACCCACCAAGGTAAAGGTGGGAAGGGTGAGCGAACCCCCGAGCAATAATGGACAATAATAAGTCTATCCGATTGATGGAGGTGGAACATGGCGAAGGTAATTGGAATTGACTTAGGGACGACCCTGAGCGAGGTAGCCGTAATGGAGGGTGGCGAGCCTGTGGTCATCACTAACGCCGAAGGCTCTAGGCTCACGCCTTCTATAGTCTCTGTGAGCAAGAACGGCGAGCGGTTGGTGGGACAGGTTGCCAAGCGTCAGGCGATTACGAATCCTGAGAACACTATATATAGCATTAAGCGGTTTATGGGACGCAAGTGGGGCGAGCCGCCTGGTCGAGAGCTGCCGGTGGAGGAAGATGCCCGCCGCAAGACCTATAAGGTGACCCGCGGCCCCAACAATGAGGTGCGCGTGGTTATGGGGGGCAAGGAGTACAGCCCGCCTGAGATATCGGCCATGATTCTGCAGAAGCTCAAGGCCGATGCTGAAGCATACTTGGGAGAGAAGGTTACCGAGGCAGTCATCACTGTCCCGGCATACTTTAACGATAGCCAGAGGCAGGCGACTAAGGACGCCGGTGAGATCGCGGGCTTGAAAGTGCTGCGCATCATCAACGAGCCCACCGCTGCATCGCTGGCTTACGGACTGGAGAAGAAAAAGGACGAGACCATCGCGGTCTACGACCTGGGCGGCGGCACCTTCGATATCTCCGTCCTGGAGTTGGGCGAGGGCACCTTCCAGGTCAAGTCTACCAATGGCGATACGCACCTGGGTGGCGACGACTTCGACCAGCGCATCATGGACTGGCTGTGCGATGAGTTCAAGCGCGACCAGGGCATAGACCTGAGGAAAGACCGCATGGCCCTGCAAAGGCTCAAGGAGGCTGCGGAAAAGGCGAAGATGGAGCTCTCCACAGTGATGGAGACCGAGATAAACCTTCCGTTCATTACGGCTGATGCCAGCGGGCCCAAGCACCTTACCATTAAGTTGACTCGGGCCAAGCTGGAGCAATTGGTGATGGACTTGGTGGACAAGACTATCGGCCCGTGCAAACAGGCTGTGACGGACGCCGGATTGAGCACCAGCCAGATAAATGAGGTTATCCTCGTCGGCGGTCAGACCAGGATGCCGCTGGTGCAGAAGAAGGTCAAGGAGTTCTTTGGCCGAGAGCCGTCCAAGGGAGTCAACCCCGATGAAGTTGTCGCCATGGGGGCGGCTATCCAGGGTGGTGTGCTCAAGGGCGAGGTCAAGGATGTGTTGCTGCTCGACGTCACTCCGCTAACCCTGGGAATTGAGACCCTGGGTGCAGTGATGACGCCGCTTATCCAGCGCAACACCACTATACCCACCTCGAAGAGCCAGGTTTTCAGCACGGCTGCTGATAGCCAGCCCAGCGTGGAGATCCATGTGCTCCAGGGAGAGCGGCCTATGGCTAATGATAACAGGACTCTGGGACGCTTCATGCTCGATGGCATACTTCCGGCGCCTCGCGGCATGCCTCAGATCGAGGTTGCCTTCGACATAGATGCGAACGGCATACTGAGCGTCAAGGCGCACGATAAAGGCACGGGAAGGGAGCAGAAAATCACCATAACAGCCTCAAGCGGGCTGAGCAAAGACGAGGTCGAGCGCATGAAGCGTGAGGCTGAGATGCATGCGGCTGACGATACCAGGAAGCGTGAGGAAGTCGAAGCGCGTAATATGGCAGATACCCTCGTTTATACAGCGGAGAAGACATTGCGTGAGCAGGGCGATAAGGTGCCCTCGAACCTGAAGAGCGAGGTCGATGCCAAGATAGCGGCTGTGAAATCTGCGCTGCAGGGCGGCGATGTGCAGCAGCTCAAACGCACGACCCAAGAGCTGTCGGACGCGATGCAGAAAGTGGGTGCGGCCGTTTATCAGCAGGCAGGCGGAGGTCCGGGCGCAGGAGCGCCTCCACCCCCACCGGGAGGTGAGGAAGGCCCGGGCAAGAAGGACGAAGGCACTGTAGAGGGCGAATTCCGCGAAGTGTAACCAGGCTAACTTGCCACGAACGTTTTAGGGCGTCCGCCACCGGCGGACGCCCCTCTACATTATTTATAAAGTCGGCACGAATGTACCTCCGAAACGCCTCTCGGGAACTGCTTGACTTTTGTTACAACCCTGTAATATAAGCATGTATAGTTCTGAAAGGCTTCTAAAGAGGTTGGTCGAGGATTATTAAAAATTTGGAGGCACGGAACCATGCGAGGCGCCGTGCTTTCCCGAAGGGAGATGTAAGATGAAGAAGGAGTTAAAAGACTACAGCGGCCCCTACAACCATCACCTGAAATGGGAGGATTTTTCTAAGGAGTTTCTGGTCAAGTTGATAAAGTCCTGGCAGGGTGCCTATCTGGGCATTCAGGGGGCCTGGGTTCAGGTCGTCTCCGAGAAATTCGGCTCTGATGCCGCCGATGACTGCGCTCTGCAAGCTCTGCTTATTCAGGCCGATCGCATGATTCCCGTGTGGGTGGAACTGGGGAATATCAAGCTGAACACTGTGCTCGATTCCCTGAAGACCATTCAGCTGGCTCCGGACGGCCATACCGAGTCCGAGCTTTTCGGCGGAGAAGTCGAGATCAAGAGCCCCAATCACGTCATATCCACTACTACCAAGTGCATCACGTGTGAGTTCCTGGAAGCATTCGCGCCTGAAAAGATACAGCAGCTCTGTTACAAGATGGAGCAGCCGGTAATGGAGAAGTTTCTTCACAACCCGAAGATAAAGGTGACGCCTCTAGAGCGGCCTCCCCGCAAAAGCCCCAACGAACCCTTCTGCCGCTGGGAGCTCAAGATTGAGGAATGAGAAAAACCACATCTTCGTTCTAGCCTGGAAGTTCGAAAGGAGGCTATTGTGAAGCCGCAAAGTGATGCTCTTATCTCGCAGACAGGGGACACCCAATCCTTGCCTTTCTGGAAGGACAAATCGTGGAAACACTACCCCTTCGCCTACAAAGGCTCGGAGGAACATTTCACTCTGCCCTCGGCCATAGGATGGCACCCGGGGTACGAGTCTCAATCCTGGGACATCGAAGCGTATGTCAAGGCCAAGGAAAGCGGCAAAATATACACCTTCGTCCACATCTACAGCTACAACGCCATGGGCAAGCTTTTCGGCTTCAGTTGCCGCATACTCAATGTGGCTGATATCGCTGAAAAGAAGCGTTACGTTGACCGCAGGTACCATTTCCGTCCGCTCCCTGGCATCTTCAAGCCTCCTTTCGACGTCACGGAAGGGAATATGGACATCACCTATCACCCCCGGGGCAGCAGCGTAGACCGCTGGTATCCCCCAAAGGACTCCAGCGGCAACGTGGTTCCCTTCGAGTTCCACCTCGAAGCTTCGAGCAATCCGAAGGGCGCTGTACGGACGAAGCTTTCTGTCGACATTGAGGCCCTGAAACCGCCTCTACTGGATGGAGGCATGGACTACCGAGGCACGCTCACCATGTTCGGCCAGCCGAATACCTTCGCTTTCTGCCTGAGTCCCCGGGTCAAGGTGCGAGGTACTCTCGAGATATCAGGCAAGACGGAACATATCGAAGGCGTAGGCAAGGTGGGACTGCAATGGGCCCCCAAACAGTTCGGCAGCCGCAACAAGCCGATAAAAAGAATCAAACACCAGTATCTGGGTGGAAACCTTAGCAACGGCTGGGACTTTGGCCTCTGGAGGCAATATGACACCCTGAGGTACAATCGCCTTTTACCTTTCTCCGGTATCTTCGCTCTCCTCGAGGACAACACCATGGTGACGACCAATAACTATACATTCGAGCCCATAAGCTATCACCAGAATCGAGTCTGGCCTAAGGAAGCAGGGCCCATATTCCGCACAGCTCCCAGGAATAGCTATATTGCCCATGCTGTCAGGCTGACTGTTCCCGAGTGGGATGCTGACCTTGTTATAACGCCGGTACTGGAGGACAACACCCAGGCTGTCTTTGTGGAATACTTCTTCGGCCCGGTAGAGATAACGGGGAAGGTTCGCGGCAAGGAGGTCTACGGGGTTGGCTTCCTGGAGGGTACCAAGTTGTTTCATCAGGAGCACGAATTCATAGAGATGATGCGCAATACCCTCAGGAACCTACCCGACCAGGCCTTTGTGGGTACCCGGGCTGCTATTCAGCGCAAGCTGAACAACGACCTTGAAGAGATTCTGACTGCAGTTCAAGTAGGGGACAAATCCCGGGCCAAAGAGCTGTTAAAGGCCGATTTGGCGTTTATTTCGCAGAACATTAAGGTGGAGATGACAGCAGCGCCAGCCTCCAGCCTCTCCGACCTGTACAAGGACTTCCTGGGTCGCCTCTAAGATCCTACTCGGCCCAGGGCGGCTAGTAGGAAAAAAGGGCGGCTGGTCCAGCACGGTAGGGGTGGTTCGCGAACCGCCCCTTTTGTATGTCGGTGTCGACCTTTCGCATCGATGTAGACAACATTGTATTACCAGTCGCCGCGCTATAGAATGAAATCGTGGGGAGTAGAAGATGAGAGAATCGAGCACCGCAACAAAATGCCTGCTCATACTGGTGGCAGCCTTAATCCTTCTTCCGTTAGCATGCAAATCGCAACCGGCACCAACGCCAACGCCGGTTGTCTACTCTGCACCGGAGCTTAAATACCGCCTGCTCTCCAATTTCGGCGGTGTTTTCTACTGCGACCCCGATTTATACCCCGTGGCTCGAGAGGGACAGGAAGAAGCTAACGCTGTGGAGCAGTTCCCTGTCATCAGGGCGAATGCCGCTGAATTCTCTGCAATCCTCGAGCACCTTGGCCTGCTCGACAAAGCTGAGTATACTGATCAGGAGAAATTGCTTATCTATCGGGAGCATAAGAAACTCACCTATGGGGTGGAGCTGACGGCCTCCGGAGATGTTTACGACTTCACGCTGCGCACGGGAGAGGGACAGGGACACCTTATCATCGGAACCATCACTCCGTCCGGCACCATAACAATTCTGAAAAAGGAAACAAGCTTCAATACGTGTCCTATCTGCCTGGCGAAGGGTACCCTCATAGATACGCCTTCAGGGCCGGTCCCGGTGGAGGAGTTGCAGCGGGGAATGGCTGTGTGGTCAGTGGATGACTCGGGAAAGCGTGTTGGAGCCACGGTGGTTGAGACCGCTGTGACCCCGGTGCCGCCTTCTTTCCAGGTGGTGACCGTGAGACTTAGCGATGGCCGTGCTGTGACGGCATCACCGGGCCACCCCACAGCAGAGGGCCGCCTGCTGGGCGACTATCGGGTGGGCGACAGCCTTGACGGGGCTCCGGTAATAGCCGTGGAGCGCGCATCGTACGAAAGGGAAGCAACCTACGACCTTCTACCTTCTGGCACAACAGGACTGTATTGGGCAAATGGGATTTTGCTGAGAAGCACGCTGACCGACTCTCCACCACCTCATCGGTGATTGGCGGAGAAAACCGCTCTCTTGATTTCATGCCTTGATGCGTGTCCGGGAGATAATCTCGCGTTTTGCGGCATCGGGAAGGTCGTCAAAGTACGCGCAATAGCCCGATACCCGCACCACCAATTCGGGGTACTTGCCGGGATGCAGACGAGCGTCTTCGAGCATCTCAGGGTCTAGCACGTTCAATTGCATCTCCATCCCGCCTAAGCCAAAAAATCCTTTTACCAGACCGACCAGTACGTTCACGCCCCTCTCCCCTGCCAGAGTCTCAGGGTCGAAACTAAGGTTCAGGGCATAGCCGTTAGGTGAAAGCTTGGAGTCTACGCAGGCTACTGACTTGAGCAATGCAGTTGGGCCCAGACGGTCGCGTCCGTTAGCTGGACCCAGGCTGGCTGCAAAAGGTTCGCCGGCTCTTCTGCCGCTGGGCAGGGCACCGACCTTCTTACCGAAGGCGATGTGGCATGTGACAGAGTAGAATCCTGACACATAGGGTCCCCCCCGTGTATTGCGCCGCTTAGCAAGAGCCTCATGAAAAATCCGCGCCACCAAGTCGGCATATCGGTCAGGCATAGAATGGTCATTACCGTACTTGGGAGCTTGCAGTAAACCGGCATGGATTTGGGGGCTGGAAGCGAAGTTGTTGCGCAGCGCCTTAAGCACTTGGGACATGGTGTACTTCCCACTCTGGAACACTACATAATCGAGAGCCGCTAGTGAATCAGCAACATCTGCTACTCCCACGCCCTGTATACCACTTGAGTTATAGATAGCCCCTCCCTCAGTAACATCTTTTCCCGACTCAAGGCAGCCGTCAACCAGCATTGACGAAAGGGGAGTGGGATGGTATTCCCGGTTGCCCTTCTCCATCACCTGCAGGTCGGAAATCATTCGTTCCACCATGTACTCCACTTGTGTTCGAAATGCGTCTATAACTTGATCGATGGTGGTGAAGGAAGCGGCGTCCGGCGTTGCTGCGCCCACCATGCGGCGGCTTCCGAATCGTCTGCCCCGATTGAGCGCCAGCTCTAGACATAGAGGGAGATTGAAAAGAGCTGCGTCGGTGGAGAAAAAGCTTTTCCCGGGCAGCGCCAGCTCCACACACCCCACAACTCCGTAATTGCGTGCTTCCTCTACGGGATAACCATGTGCTGTAAGTGAGTTGATTGCAGCTTCGTCGCCGAACAAAGCTGGTACCTCGTTCCCTTTTCTAGCGACCTCTGAGACCCTTCTCAGGTATCCTTCTGGAGAACCGTAATGAACGCGAGCTTGATAGTTGGGGTCTCTTAGACCCGATTCCTCCATCACATCCAGGAAGAGGTAGGTGAGCTCGTTGACGGCATCGCTGCCCTTGAGGTCCATCCCTCCCACTATCGCCGCCTGTACTACCAGGTAGCCGCCGTGATACTGGCTTGCCTTCTCTGAAAGCAAGAAGATATGCTCGGTGCACTTGGCGGAGAAGCAGAGCAATAGCTCTCGCGCGAAATCGCGAGTCATTTTGCCTTGTTCCAAGTCACGCTGGTAGTAAGGATAAAGATACTGATCCATCCTCCCAAAGGATATGGCGGAGTTCAGCCCTTCCAGGTTCAGAGCCATGTGGGTCAACCACAGGGACTGCAAAGCCTCGTGGAAGGTATCTGCGGGGTTATACGGTACCTTGTGGCAGATGCGGGCTATTTCATTTAGTTCGACAAAGCGAGTTTGGTCTTTCTCTTCAGCAGCCATGCGCTCAGCTTCCTGCGCAAAGCGATTGGCGAACTCAACCAGCCCCTCGCAAGCAATTCTAGCAGCGCGATAGAAGTCTCCATCCTTTCCTTCAATCGTGTCCAAATAGCCCTTAACACCGAGCTTGAGCATCTTTTCGTAGTTTGGCAGGAAGTGTCCAATCCCTCCTGCCTCATTGATTACATAATAGGTGCCATTGAGCTGCTCTAGAACGTAGCGAAGAAACTGTCGCACATTGGGCGAAAAGGCTCGAAACACCATGTTACGCAGCAGCCAGTAGGGGTACACTCTTGACAGGAGTCTCAGACGCTCTCCCCACGGCATGCGTAGAGGGTTGGTCTTTCTTCTGTCTATCCATAGAAGCTCTGTGCTCATGAAGACGCCGATCAGCTCCGGTTGGATCAGGGCGGAGACGCGGTGGCTGCCCATGTTGCCCACGATCAATTCATCAGGATAAATACGCACCGATTTATGCCTGAGAAGATGTTGCAATGCTTTGGCCCTGCGAACTACCATGGGCTCTTTGGGATGGTCGTAGTGTTTGAAGTAATCGGTGACAAGGGATGCCCGCTCTGGGCATAAATACACAGGCGTGGAGAGCAGTTCCTGCTTTATGCGTTTGAAGCGTTGCGAGGCTTCTTTTAATTCCGGGGTCCCAACAAGTTGTGCCACTTCCCCCTCCTTGCCTCATAGAAGTTCGTATACATTATTGTACCATATTTCCCGGAGATTCTTTATGCAGCTCTTGTGCTATAATTGATGTCTTCGCAGTAAGGCATTCCTTTTCAAAAGGTAACGCGGAGGAGACCGTGACGGAGACAGCGATTTCGTTCCGCTGGCTGGGTGTCGCAGGACTCGAGCTCAATGCGAATAATCGTACTTTGGTGATAGACCCTTATTTTACTCGCTTCCCTCTTCGGAAATTATGGTTCGGAAATGTTCGACCCAATCACGAGCTTGTAGCGGAGAAAATCAAACGCTGTGACTTTGTACTCATCACTCATGCCCACTTCGACCACCTCATGGACGTGCCCGATGTAGTAAACAACACCAATGCCACAGTTTACGGCTCGCCCAACACGTGCCGTTTGTTAAATGTGTGTGGTGTGCCCAATGACCGTATTTGTGAGATAGGTGCGGGCGATAAGCTGACTCTCGGAGAATTCGAAATAGAAGTCTCGAGGGCAGAGCACGTTAAGCTTCCTGGGTTCATGCCTGGCAGGCTACCATCTACTCTTAAGCCGCCGTCGCGGGCTCGAGATTATCGTATGGACTACGACTTTAGCTTTCTGATAACTGCAGATGGGCATAGGCTGCTCACCGACCCCGGCGAGCAGCCCAAGGTTGAGATTCAAACTGATGTACTGTTTCTTTTCCCACTTAGGCAGTGTCCGTATTACAAATCGCTCATGTCTGGTGTGAAGTCGAAGATTGTCATCCCCACGCACTGGGATAACTTCTTCCATCCTCTGTCCAGGACACTGCGACCTCAAATGAAATACCCTGCACTGGCCTTCCCGCCGATACAACGAGTGAATCTGGCAAGATTTAGCCGGATGATTGAAAAACTTTCTCCCCAGACAAAGGTAGTAATTCCAGAGATATTTCGCTCATATAACCTGGCAGAAGTGGAGAGTGGTGGTAGAAGAGGTTAAGCCGATGCTGAGTGCGTAGTGGGCAAAAGCGGCGGTGGTATACTTGAGGCTTGTGCCCTACACTATTTACAAAGGCGGCTGTCTGATTTGCTTGTACTATGACTGCGCTTCCCGCAAGAGCCACAGTATCCTAAAACGAGCGATTCTCCAGGCCAATTGCGACTCGCTGCCTTATGCTCTCCCTAAACACTGCTTTCTCGAAGCAAGCTTATGGTATAATGCAACGTAAAGTGGGTCGGACGCCTGCTGTCGAATTTAATTCAACGAGTAAATTGAATCACGGTGCCCCGTGCCATCTGGCACGATAGCCTATGTAGAGTCATGAAAAGAGGGGCTGAGGGAGAGGAAACATAAGGGTGAGAAAGTTATTATATGTGGCAGTGGCGGCCTCTATACTGCTCATGCTTATGCTGGTGGCGGCGACACCAGAAAAGGCGATTGCTGAGTGCGCCTTTGACGGGACACCTAATTTAACGGTAGCTGACGCCACGGGCACCTACGGTGGTACGGTAACACTGACAGCGACCCTAACGAGGCTGGATGACGGCAGCCCTATCAGTGTCCAGGCGATTGACTTCTACCTCATAGATATGAATAACGATGTGGGCATGGTAGTCACAGACTCTAACGGTGTGGCTACACTCTATAGCGTACCCCTTAGCAATAGTGACGGGAGTAGTATCAGCGTAGGGACGTATACGTGCAATGGTGATGGATGTGATACCTTCGGCATTCTGGTTTCGCCCTCAGGCTGTGATACTTATAAGGCCTACGGCACGCTGACCGTGGAACCCGCGGGTGGTGGCGGAGGCGCCGGATCGGTTACTCTTGACCTCGGGGGCAGTATCACGGGGAGCGGCGTGGTAACGCGGAACCTTGAATACAACTCGCCCGATAGGGGGGCAACGTTGGACATTCCACAGGGCACCACGGCGTTAGGCCCTAGTGGCGGGCCAGTGACGTCGATAGGAGCGGTAGCAGCCCCACCCTGGAGCTCTGCTATTTCAGTCCCTGGGGTACCAGCGGGAGCTTGCCTCGTCAGCTTTGCCTATGAGTTCACGCCATCCGGCGCAACTTTCAATCCGCCGGCTACCTTGACCATTAGGTACGACCCGGCTATGCTTTCTACGCTTTGTCCGAGTGTTGCGCTTGGTGATCCTCGTAATTTCGTTATAGCTTACTACGACAGCGTTTTGGGGTGGACAGCGCTTACTCCTTCAACTGTGGATCCGGTGAATCACACCGTTAGTGCGCCGATAAGTCACTTCACGTTGTTTGCAGCGTATGCCCCGCCTCCGACCCCAACACCGACCGTGGCACCGACGCGGACTATAACGCCGACGCGGACCGTAACGCCGACGCGAACCGTAGCACCGAGGCGAACCATGGCGCCCACGCGGACTGTAACGCCGACGCCGACCGTAGCGCCGACGCCGACCATAGTGCCGACGCCGACCATAGCGCCGACGCCGACCATAGCGCCGACACCAACGCCGGCTCCGGCAGCCAAGAAGACGAACGCAGGGGTGATTTTTGGCCCCATCGTTATAGTGATAGTGATAGTGCTGGTGGCGGACTGGTTCCTGAGTAGGAGGAAGAAGCTACAGTAAAGTCTGGAGACTAGTTACAGCGGGTTTCAGGACTTTCCTGAAACCCGCTGTTTTATTTAGTGCTATTTGTTATGGAGCCAGAGGCTAAGGAGGAGCGTTTGTCAACGCTATCGTCAACCCTCTCCACCCCCGATCTTGGGGGACCCCCAAGACCTCGGTAAAGGGCTTTGAACCTCTTCACCTTTTATCCGTTTCTGCTATCCTCGCAAAAAAACCAATACTTCCTTATTAAATCTACTGCTCATCTCCATGGAGAACATGTGAGAGCCACCATCTATCTGGATCAGCTTGGCATTCGGTATCAGCTTTGCTATCACTTCGGAAGAACTGGGTTTGATGACCCTGTCTTTAGTCCCGGTTATCACCAATGTGGGGACTTTCACTGCAGGTAAATTGTTTAAAGTATTGTGATCGAGATTAGCTTCCAGTTGCCCAAGCAAACCTGTACTTCCATTTAATCTAGCCTGAATCCTCGCCAGAGGGATGAAGATAATTCTAAATAGTGGCCTGTTGAAAGCTAACGAATACAGAGCATCTGCCATCTTAAGAATAGGCATGCTTCTAGCATCATCGTCAGTGTAGTCCTCTCCATATCCCAATGCTTTAGGCCACTCTGGAGACAGACCGCTTAGCCCATCCCTCCCGGCGTAAGTGCATCCTAATACCAGTTTGTTTATTCTTTCTGGGTAGTTTATAGCCATCGCTTGAGCGACCATGCCTCCCATAGACACACCTAAGACATGAGCTTTTTTGATGCCCAGATGGTCCATTAAACCCACTGCGTCATCTGCCATCATCTTCGTTGAGTATGCCCCGTCTGGTTTATCGCTCTTTCCAACACCTCTGTTATCGAATGTAATGACACGATAGTACTTCTTGAATGCACGTATTTGAAACATCCACCCAGCTTGGTCACCAGAGTAGCCCATTATGAGAACCAAAGGTTCTCCCTTGCCTTGGACGCTGTAATTGATGTCGATTCCATTTACCTTAGCTTTAGCCATTTGCTCCTCCTCTCTATGCCATCGCCTCAATGTCATACTAAGGATTTGCTGCGATAGCATACTCTCACGAATGGCTATCGCAATAGTTCTTCATATGATTTCAGCATCCTTCGACACTCCAGCTGCCATATCCTCTATGAGTTGATTCAATGCCGGAAGATAATGAATTCTCTGGCGTTGCATCAGTCTAGCTGCCCTCTCAACGATAGGGCTGTTGAGCAAATGGCAGCTTTTGACAGCTTCGAGCCCTTTGACTATACGGAGACATTCCTCATATGATAGCTCTGGCTTGTAGTTTTGGTCGATGTTTTGTTCGTAAGGCTGGCGCATTAAATCCTTCTAAAGGACAGATGCCCCTGACTTCTATGAGCTTCTTGCGCTAGTATACGCTTCGCGATAGAATGTCGCAAGGGGCAGGATTCTTCTGCTAGCATGATAGCTCTGGGGGGTGCAGTATGGGAAGTGGGGAAGACGGGCAGTCAGCGGGAAGGAAAATCCCTTATGCTGCAATTCTAGTCATTGGCATATCGATTGTAGTGGGGGTTGTGATTGTCATAGCAATAATTGCGACTTGTCGGTCGCCATCCCGGAATGTTGGGTTGAATGCTGTGGTGACATTCGATGGCACGCAGTTCGTAATTTCCAACGAAGACAATTTCGACTGGACAAATGTAAAGATGGAGGTTAATGGAGGAGTTGTTTTTCCGGGATTTTCCCATAATGTACCTAAGATTGCTGCTGAAAAAACCTATACAGTTTTCGGCAATCGGTTCTTCAAACCAGATGGGTCGCAGTTCAACCCAACTACAACCGAAATTCAGAGATTCACAATTGCCTGTGATACGCCCAAGGGACCTGCTTCTTGGAGTGTTACTTGGCGGTGATTAACACGAAGGCAGGCACTTCATAAGGACTTATTTTGTAGAGCGAGTGTGATACTAAGTATTTAAATCTTTGCTAATTCTTCTTCTGACCTTTTCACCCAGCCATCGGCGCCGCATTCCTTGAATATCTCGATTGCCTTGCTGAGCTTCTCTTTAGCCATGGCCAGGTCGCCCTTGCGTTTGCAGAGCTCACCGTAGTGTGCGTAGTCATGCGCCAGGGGAAATCTGGTGCCGTTTCTGGTGTCGTCTTCGATGGCCCTCTTGATTAAATCCTCCGCCTCGGGCAAGCGATTTACATCAACGTTCACTATAATGGCACTGAGGTATCTTAGCGCGGAACCTTCGAAGGCCTTCATCTTGCTTGCAGCTTGATAGCGGTATAAGGGGTCCAACTCGATATCAACGTCACCGCTCAAGATTTTCACCAGTGCCAGACCTAGCCTGCTCAAGCTCAGCAATGAAGGATGAATTCTGTGTGGTTCAAGCAGGGAAATTCCTCTTTCAAAAACCTCCCTGGCTTGAACATGCTTGCCCATATTGAGATAGGTCTCGCCCAGCGAAAAGTAAATAACAAAAAGAATCGCAGGGTCGTTGATACGCTCGGCAAAATTGATGCCCTTTACTAAATACTCCTCTGCCTCCCTGAGGTACCCTTTGCAGTAGCACGAATTACCGTGAAAGGCGTATCCATATGCCTTTGAATAAATGTCCCCGCTCTCTTCAGCAAGCTGTACAGCCTCAGAGGTCTCCTTAAAGCCCAGATTGATTCTCCCCTGCCAGTTATAAACCCAAAAGGCTCTCATACTCTTGGTAGTAGCTATGCCCCACAGGCGATTCGCCGCTATGTTAATATCTAACACTTTTCCGAAATGCGCAGAAGCCTTCTCATATTCGCAGTTCCCAGAGAACACCAAACCCAAGCACAAATTCGCCGTTGCCAAGGAAAGGATATCATTTAGTTCCTCTGCTATGTTCAACCCATCCGTTAAGTATCTGTGAGCGCGGGTATAGTCCTCCTCCGTCCACCAGGTATACCACCCTAATATGCTATAGACCTGGGAGATCCTTCTCTTATAGCCCAGCTTCAGGGTAAGGTCAACCATGGGCTCAACCGCTTCTTTTGCTTCAACAAGGTGATTAATCTGAATGCAATAGAGCCCCAGCACTGTTCTAACATCTATAATCTTTCTCAATACATCCTCAGTTTGAGGCAGCTTCTCCAGACAAGAAACTCGTTTTTGAGCGTATGTAATGGCATCGTTGAGAGAGGCAGTCTTCTCAACCTTCCTCTCAGCCAGCCTGCAATAATCTGCTGCTTTGTCGTAATTGCCGCCGGCAATAAAGTGCTCAGACAGAACCCCGTAGTATTCATCCAGATTGTCTTTGTGGATCTCCTCTATGGCATTGCCTATCTTATTATGAAGTACTTTCCTGGCATTCTTCAGTATCGAGTCATAAACAACCTCACGCGTTAGATTATGTTTAAATACATAGGTCGACTTTGGGAATATGCCCCTCTCGTACAGCAGTTCCGAATCCCTGAGCACCGACAGGTGCTAGATAAGCTCCAGCTCCGGCAGCCCCATCACCCGTCTTATCAGCTCATAGCTGAACTCCCTTTCAATAGCAGACCCGGCCTGCAGCACGCTCTTCGCTGCCTTGGGTAGCGAGTCCACCCTGGCCATGATCACTTCGTGTATAGTGCTTGGTATAACCAGGTCCTTCACATCTTTATTGAGATAGTACCTATTCTCTCTCCTCTCGATTACCCCGAGGTCTCTCAGAGACCTGACAAACTCCTCAATAAAGAACGGGATCCCTTCGGTCTTTTTCAGGACCAGTTCCTGGAGTTCTCTGTCTATCTCTTCTGCGCCTAGAATATGGGATACCATGATCAGGCTCTCCCGGTTGGAGAGCTTGTTCAGTGTTACCTGGCTGTGATAAGACCTGGCGCCCCAGGTGTGCAAGTAGTCAGGACGATAGGTGAATATCAGAAGAACGCGAGCCCCGGATATGCTGTTCAGCCACAACTTCAATGTCTCTTCTGTACTTTTGTCGACCCAGTGCAGGTCCTCACAGGCTGCAATAAGCGGTCTGAACTCAGAGGCCTTAAGCGTAAGGCGCGTTATCGCTGCCATGGTGCGGTCCCTGTGGGCCTCTGGGCTCATGGACAGGCCGTCTATCCCACTGTCCTTGACAGATAACAGCTCCAACAAATAGGGAAGGGTATTGGTCTCCTCCAGATTAATCAAGGCGAGACCTCGCTTGACCTTGTCCGTTATCTGGATGTCGTCATCGCCCTCTCTAATGTCGAAGGTAGACTTGAGTATATCTATGATGGGGTGATAGGCCACCCCCCTGCTGTAGGGCAGGCATCTCCCCTCCAGAAAGGTTATATCCCCTTTGGCCACTTCGTTCTTGAATTCGTAAAGCAGCCTGGATTTGCCCACCCCCGCCTCGCCCACGATGGATATTGCCTGCCCCTGGCCCTCTTTAGCTCTCTCAAAGGCATCCAGGAGCAGCTCAAGCTCCCTCTCGCGTCCCACCAGGGGTGTGAGACCTCGGGACATGGCTGCCCTCAGCCTGGTCCTCGCTTTGCCCAATCCCAGGACCTGGTACGACTTCAGGGGTTTTCTCTTCCCCTTTATCTCTATACTGCCTGCTGGCTCATACTCAAAGTAGTCCCTGGTAAGACCATAAGTTTTTTCAGATACCAATATCGTTCCTGCCTCAGCCGAGTGATTCATCTCCGAAGCCAGACTGACAGTATCACCTACGGAGGTATATTCTATGGAGAGATCATCGCTGATACTGGTGATGACTATGGGTCCGGTGTTGACCCCTATCCGCACTGCAACCAGGGCTCCTTCTTCCTTGAGCTGGTCTGCATAACGTCTTAGACGCTGCTGGATGCCCAGGGCAGCGTACAGGCCGCGCTGTGTGGCATACTCGTGTGCTATAGGGGCCCCAAAGAAGGCTATCACGCCATCCGCATGAAAGTGCGTTATGGTACCTTCATAGCGGTGTATTTCGTCAGCTATCATACTGAGGCACTGCCTGGTGTAATTAAGCTCATCTTCAGGGTCGAGCCCCTTAGTCGACGCGGAAAATACGGTAACATCGGAAAAGATGACGGTCACCTGCTTACTTTCGCCTTCAACGCTGGGCCTGGCAGCGAGGATTCTGTCGGCTAGGTGTTTCGGGGATAGTGCTTTTGGTTTCTCGGCGGCCTGCTCGAGCTGTGCCAGGCTGAAAACATCCTGCATCGATTTGAGCACGCCTAGATAGTTGATAAGCGATTGAGTGAATTCACCCGTGGGAGATTTTAAAGTGGCAGTGAGCAAACTTATGACTTGCTGTATTCGCCTGGCAAAGAAGAGGCGGGTATCATCAATTTCCTGTGGTAGCGGAACAAGCAGCAGGCCTTCCCGAACAGCGTTGACATCTCCAGCAAATAAAGCGAGTTGCCCTTGTCGCAATTCATGTAGCTTAGTTGCAATCTCACTGGGTGGCGGAGTCTCTTGTTCTGATAGGAAACCGTTAATCCGTTCGATGGTGCTGCCTGAGTCACCAGAGTTCAGTAGTTCCAATACCTGTCTCTCCAGTGCTGAGTACCTGTCCATCCACTTGCTTGTCGAAGCATATACGATTGGGAAATATCTAGTGCTGCTGCACGGTGGCGCTGTTTCTACAGACCGCTTTTTAATAAAGAAGCATTCCGCATTAACATCAATCTCAAGAATGGCTTCGGCCTTGTGGAGCATATCGCAACCAGGCGTTCGGATGCCCGGTAGATACTGTTCCCATTCCTTCGGAATATTGAAAGCTGTACCGCCGAACTCTGCTGAATTGACAAAAGCGAAAAGCGTTTCCTGGCCAGCCAGGATCTTGCCCACGTTTGTGAATTGCTCAACTGAAGGCGACAGTGAAGGGCAGATTATAATATGGGGTTTGCTAACCTTGTCGGTCCATAGCGAGCCAAGTCTATCTACGTGAAGCGCATCTATACACGTAGCAACTCCGATTTTCAGCAGTTTGTTGTCAAGGCTAACCTCGTAAATATCCTTGGTCTGCCCTGATACATCCAGGTTCGGTTCCCATTTTGAGCGATACCTCTTGGCAGAGATTTCTACTGTGCCCGTGGTAGGATGGATTATGGGGGCTACGGCTGAACCATTCCTGAGGGTTTTAATATCCAAACCAATGCTTTTGTAGACCTCCTTTGAGGTTTCCGTAAATCTGACCCTGTGCGTCCCGGCTACAATGAGAATCCCGGCTTCCCTGGCGATATCTCGAAGAGCGGGCAAAGCCTCGCATGGCACTGAATACTCAGGGAAAACCAGAATCTTTGCCCCTCTGGATTGACTCCATTGAGCGAGGGCACACAGTTTCTCAACGATATGTTTGACATAGGACGCCCGGGATTCTATCAAAAGACCTTCAACAGATTTGACCTGTCTCAGTTGCCCCATCGTTCGCGTGACGTCAATCGAAGGAGCAGGTTCTTCCAGAAGGTCGGAATTGCCATCAAAATAAGCGGGGTTATATAATATTTGGCATAGATGGATCTTTACCATACTACGTTACCCCGAACAGCTGGGCCGGGAGGCGGCTCCACTAACTATCCCTTCGTCCATAAAAACAGAGCCAGAAAGTGTAGGCGGGAAGGAATCTAGAGCGAACTTCGCAAGCGTTTTATACCACTGGCAGGAAGGATTGTCAACAAAGTGCTGAATATAATACACCTAGCACGATTGAACCCATGGTTCTCTGCGCGACATGGCACACAGACAACATGGTCAGAAATCCGGGATTCAATGTTTTGTATCTGGAGAACGAAAAGACGTGATTTCGACACCCCGGGAATGTCAACCAAGAAAATAGAAACGGTTGACATTGGTTAGATTCCCCGCTAAAATATGGGCTTAATGAGAGATTCAATTCTTAAAGCCCTGCAGCAAGAAGGCCATGTTTCGGGAGAACAGCTCGGCAAAAGATTCAATATCTCCAGGACGGCTGTCTGGAAGCATGTTAACGAGTTGCGCAGGGTAGGATACCAAATAGATTCTTCCCCGCGGACCGGGTATTCCTTTATCAAGAGCCCTGACCTCGTTATCCCCGAAGAGATCGCACTCGGCCTCAATACCAGTATCATGGGCAGGCGTATTCTGTATCGTGAGGAGGTTACCTCAACTCAGGATGAGGCCGGAGAGGTTGCCAGAAAGGGTGCGGAGGAGGGCGTTGTGGTCATCTCGGAGAGACAGACCAAAGGCAGGGGCAGGAGGGGGAGGCTCTGGTCCTCACCACCTCGCGAGGGCGTGTACTTCTCCACCATATTGAGGCCCAATCTTAAGCCTAATCAGATTGTCCAGATTCCCCTTATTGCTGGAATAGCTGTGTGTAAGGCTATCAGAAGAGTGACTCCGCTTGAACCGAGGATAAAGTGGCCCAACGATATCACCATTGGTGGTAAGAAGGTCGCTGGAATCCTGGCCGAGATGAGCTGCGATATGGACAGGGTGGACCATATCGTTCTCGGCATCGGAGTAAATGTGAATACCAGATGTTCGCTTTTGCCGGAGCCGACCCGGGGGATTGCTACCTCTTTAGCTGAGAGATGTGGTGAGTATGTCTCTCGGGTGAGACTTGTCCAGTCCATTCTAGCCGAGTTCGATGCGCTCTACAGTGCGTTTCTGGTATCAGGGTTTGATGCTCTGAGGGAGGAGTGGAAAGCCCTGGACAGTACTGTTGGCTCCTGGGTTAAGGTCAGTGACGCTGAAGGGGAAATAAAGGGGAAAGCCTTGGACATAGATGGGGAGGGCTTCCTGCTTGTAAGAAAGGAGAATGGAAATGTAAAGAGAGTCATCAGCGGCGACGTATCCTTGATCGGCCGCGATTATTGACCCATTAGCGGGTAATCATAATCAAGAAAGGAGTAAAGGATGGAAGCAAAAGCTTTAAACAGATGGAGGATGGTAACATACAATGCTTACCGCTGGCGTCATGAACTGAGCCTGGTCAACAAAATCCTGCTTATGCTGGGCATGGCCTGTATTATCGGTCTCGCGGCTCAGATAAGGTTCCCTCTGCCCTGGACGCCGGTGCCGATTACGATGCAGACATTTGCCGTGCTGCTGGCCGGTGTGCTCTTGGGCCGATGGTGGGGAGGTATCAGCGTAGCCTCCTACGCAGGGCTGGGGGCTGCTGGGCTGCCCTGGTTCACTGGCTGGTCAGGCGGCGTGGGCCACCTCGCCGGGCCGACCGGAGGCTATATCATCGGTTTCTTCCTGGCTGCCCTGTTTGTCGGGCATTTCATCGATAAATACATCAAGGCAAGGTCTTTCCTTCCCATGCTCGGCATATTGCTTTTCGCTAACTTCGTCTTGATCTACGTTCCGGGACTGCTGCAACTGCACCTGTGGCTGAACCTGGCTGGGGGAGGGAGCGCCAGCTTCTACCACGTCCTGACCCTGGGGTTCTTCCCCTTCATAGCGGGTGACCTGATTAAGATATTCATTCTCACCGGGATAGCAACGGGAATAACGCCCAAGAAGGCGTTCAACGGAGAGGCAGACAGCCCTAAGCGACTGTAGGTGTGCGTCCTATTTCCCTGAATTTGTAGGGGCGTTCACATGAACGCCCCTATATTGTGCCCCCGCACAGTCCTGAAAACCGGGGCCATGCCATGCCCAAAAATCTCGATATTTCGGTTGACTTGAACCCTAAAGGGCTGTAGACTTGACTAATACGGCCCTAGAATTGCGGGGTACGGGAATTGACCCAGCAAAGGTGGCAAATTGCCCCTCCTCTTTCTGCGGACTCGCTGGCGCAGCGGCTTCGATCTAAGCCCTCATCTCAGGCTCGCGGCGAGGGAAATTCAACCGAACAATCCGATATCGGCCCATTGCTCATTCAACTGCTCCATAATCGCGGCATCACAGACCCAGCTCAATTCGACGCCTTCCTTGCCGCTGATGAGAGGCTGGCAAATGACCCTTTCCTGCTTCAGGAGATGGATAAGGCGGTGACGAGGGTTCTCCGCGCCCTGCTCGGGGATGAACTCATTGCCATCTACGGCGACTTTGATGCTGATGGTATTACTGCTGCTGTCCTTCTCGCACAGGGCATCATAGAGCTCGATGGCAGGGTTATTTCCTATATCCCCCATCGTTTCGATGAAGGCCATGGCCTGAACTTTACCGCTCTGAAAAGCCTGAAGAAGCAGGGGGTCAGCCTGGTTGTGACGGTTGACTGCGGCATTACAGGGGTATCAGAGGTAGAGGAAGCTCATAGGCTGGGGCTTGACATCATCATAACCGATCACCATGTGCCTCTGTCCAATATCCCTACTGCACTGGCGGCAATCGACCCCAAACTTTTCGGCTCAACCTATCCTTTTTACGATCTGGCGGGCGTGGGAGTTGCCTTCAAACTCCTTCAGGCCTTGTTTAAGGCGACGCACCGGGACGGCGGGTGGGAGAAGTTTCTGGATCTGGTCGCTCTGGGCACGGTTGTTGACATGGTGCCCTTGCTCGGAGAGAACAGGTATCTGGTGAGAAGGGGCATTGAGGGTCTGAACCAAAGTCCGAGGCCCGGCGTCCGAGAGTTGGTGCTCTGCGCGGGGTTGGAAATGGGGGGAATCGATTCTGAGAGCATCTCCTATGCGCTGGGGCCCCGCCTTAATGCTAGCGGGAGAATGGACCACGCTGTCACCAGCTATGAACTTCTCACTACGTCTTCCCCCGAGCAGGCTCGCGCGCTTGCAGCTCAGTTGGAGGCCAGGAACGCCGAGCGACAACGGCTGACCGCCGAGGTATTAGCCAAAGTGAGGGCGAAGCTGGCCTCAGAGGGCACAGACCAGCCGTTGCTAATTGTTGGTGGTCACGATTACCCGCATGGTGTGCTGGGGGTGGTCGCCGGTAAGCTGGTGGACGAGTTCTATCGGCCAGTGATAATCATGAAGCTGGACGGAGAGTCGGTTAAAGGCAGCGCTCGAAGCATCCCTGGGTTCGATATCGTTGCTGCCTTGACTGAGTGTCAGGATCTGCTCACTCGATTCGGCGGGCATTCTCAGGCGGCGGGCTTTGTCACGCCCAGAGCCAACTTGGACCGGCTTCAGCAGCAGCTTCTGGAGATAGCGGCACGGGAACTGGCTGACGTCGACCTTCGTCCCTCCTTGGCCATAGACGCTGTGCTTCCTCTGTCTTCTCTGGGTAAGGAGACTTATAAGGTTGTGACCAAGTTGGCTCCCTTCGGTCAGGGCAATCAGGCCCCGGTATTTCTCAGCGAAAAGGTGAAGGTGGTGGACTCGCGCATCGTTGGTGGCGGCGGCAAGCATCTCAAGCTCAAGGTGCGTGACGGCCAGGTCGTCTGGGATGCCATTGCCTTCGACCTTGGTGACCGAGAGCTCTCTACCTATCTCGACATCGTCTACAATCTGGAAGCAGATTATTGGAACGGACGAGAGCAGCTTCGGCTCCACGTCCTCGACTTTCTTCCCCTAGCATGACCTCGATTATACGAGACGGAGACTTATGAAGCGCCTTCTGACACTGCTGCTGGTTGCTGCTATTTTCCTCCTGAGCTGTGCCCCTGTCACCATCGAAAGCCAGGCGAGGGTTGTCCGCGTTATCGATGGAGACACCATCGAGATCGCAGGGGGCGCGCACGTCAGGTACATCGGCATGGATACCCCTGAGACTTATCCGGAGGTGGAATTCTACGGCCCGGAGGCAAAGGCTAAGAACGTAGAGCTGGTGGAGGGGAAAGTGGTGACACTGGAGAAAGATGTGAGCGAGACAGATAAGTACGGCAGGCTGCTGCGATATGTTTATGTGGACGGCGTCTTCGTAAACGGGGAGCTGGTGCGCTTGGGTTACGCACGGGCTACGTCTTACCCGCCGGATACCAAATATGAGTCGCTCTTGTCGCAACTGGAGAAAGAAGCCAAAGCAGCGAAACTGGGGATTTGGGGAGAGTAAGAAACAATAGGTACGTGTTTCACCTAAGCATGTAGGTCGCAACTATTTATTAAGCCTAACTCGCCTTACGATGTATTGCTACTATAGGCAGCCATCAATCTAGCAGTATCGAGCCCATCAATTACAGTGAAGAACACATTTTTGTTTTGAGTTAACCTTAAGAGCCTGACTTTTTGCCTGCACTCTTCAATTACGCTTTGATCAATTTCTCCATTGAATTGAACTACAAACATATCTGCAGGTGATTGAAACAGCCGTTGAATTTGGTCGCCGTTTTTTCCGCATTTCGCAAGAGTAAGGCGACCTTTCACGGAGGGACCTTTTAAGATAAATGCTGCTAGAAGCCTCTTGCCCTTTCTTGCAATCCTGCTAGAGAAAATATCATTTTGCTCCCCACCCCAGTCTTTTTTTATAAAGGGGTCGCCAATTATTCTTTGAAGCAATTCCTTTATTTCGGCTTCTGAATTATCCAATGGTAGTCTAACTTGAATAGAACTGGCTGGAACGAAATTAACTGTGGCAAAACTATCAATGTCATCAATTGCCACAGACAGTGGCGAGTAATCTTGTGAAGGTTGCTGGATAGCCCCCTGTCTTATGGTCTCGAGGAAGGCTACTTTGGCGACTCTTTGTACTTCTTCTCGCGCGGTCAAACAAGTGTAATAAAGTAGCTGACCTAGAGGGTAAGGAAGAACTCTTGACCTTAGATACGCCGTTCCTTGCATAGTAGCTGAAAGCTCGCCATGACTACCCTCTTTTATCAATTTGGCCTTTTTAAGTTCTTTGAGATAATAGTCTGGATCTGAAAGAGCTTCATCGGGTTTGGCTTGAGTAACATCTCCTGTCGTAATTTCAGAGCCAGTGGAGTGAACCCCAGAAACTAGACACAAAGGGTTAGGAAGGTTTGGCAGGGTGGAATATCCTATAATGGAGGAGAGAAAGGACCCTGCCATGAGAAACCAGAGAAGTTTTAGTCTGGAGTTCAAGC